>Ga0099825_1005063_pt1 | contig 17079 bp, 16 predicted proteins | sample SiratroredBW_FD_76838 | JGI IMG/M metagenome (GOLD analysis project Ga0099825, IMG submission 76838) | Root nodule microbial communities of legume samples collected from California, USA - Siratro red BW | ecosystem: Host-associated > Plants > Roots > Nodule | place: USA: California | collected...
TAATTAAGCAATAATAAAATATAAAAAATGAGATCAATTCATCAATTTTATATTATTTTTACCTGGTATTGAGACACTCAAAAGGAGCAAAAGTGAATACAAACTCTTCCTCCTCAATCTATCTAAATAAAGACACGCATAAATACACAGTATAAAATTATTAAACAAATTTGGAATTGTACAACTAAAAACTCAAATTGAAATAATATTATACCAGTGAAATAGACATAGAAATGAAGGAGATAAGTGAAAAAGTCAGGTAAAGGAAAGAGATAAGATGAAAAACAGATAAAGGAAGGAGAGAAGTAGAAGAGTAAGATAATAAAAGAACATATAAAGAAATGATATCAATCTGTTAGAATATATAGGGGAGAGATAGAAAATTAGAAAGTTTTGAAACGTAAAATTTTTTGACTGTTCAATTTCTTTTTTAAAAAATATTATTAATTTATTATAAAAAAGTTTAAAAACTATTATTCATTAAATAATATTTATAGTATCAATATAAATTTAAAGTCATTAAAGAATATTTATAGTACCAATATAAATTTAAAGTCACTTAAGATATAAATTAAAATAACTTTCAAACTAGATAAATTTTAAATGAATAAAAATTTAATAAATTTATAAATATATTATAAATGTTCATGTCTAAGAAAAATTGAGGCCTTTTTTAAATTAATAAAATAATTAAAATTATGATATTTTTATATAAAATTTATTATCTTGAGTTTGATAATTAAAATTATTATCTTCTTGAGTACTTTATTATTGTCTTCATCTATATTTATATTTTTATCTTCACCAAAATTTATATTGTTATGTTCTTCATTCAAAGAAGACTCATCTGTATTTTCTAATTCATTATTTTCTAATTCATTTTTTTATTTATTTTTATAAATTTATCCATAGTTCCTTTTTGTGATTCAACAAAAAGTTCAATTCTTTTTTTTTGAAGTTTTGAATAACCTGATTCAAATTTTCTAGTTGCTATATTTGTATATTTTTATATAAAATTAAAAATTATAATATATATCACACTGAATATAACTTATAAGTATATAAAATAAGTCTAAAGTAAAACCTGATTGTCAAAACAATAAAAGTCTAAGTAAAACCTGATTGTCAAGACAATAAACATGATCATAGAGTCTCAAGTCTCCTATTATCTTTGGCCCTTTGGTTTGTCTTTAAATATAATTTGTAACTTCTAAATTCTCTTCCTTGAATTACACAAATTATTTTAAGATCAATTAAACAATAATAAAAAATAAAAAAAATTGGAATCAATTGATCAATTTCATATTATTTTTATCTAATATTAATGCACTCAAAAGGAGCAAAAGTGAATACAAACTCTTCTTCAGCCAATCTACTGCTCTAAGTCTTCAAGTAAAGACATGCACATAAATGCATAGTTTCAAATGATGAAATATGAAATGGAAGAAATTTAAAATTAGAAACAAACAAGTTGAAATAAGAAATAATATTGTGGAAGAAAGAAAGAGCCAGAGGAAGAAAGGAGATAATTGAAGAAAGAAAATTGAAGAAAGAAAGAGAGAAGTGGAAGAGTCGGACAATGATAGGACAGATAAATTAGAAAGTTTGGATTGGTAAGATTCCTGGACTGGTCAACTTTTTTTTTAAATATTATTAATTTATTATAAGAAAATTTCAAGAATATTATTGATTAAATAGTATTTATAGTACCAATATAAATTTAAAGTCATTAAATAATATTTATAGTACCAATTTAAACTTAAAGTCAGTTAAAATATTTAAATTTTTAATTAAAATTTTGTTAGTATAATTTTAAATTAAATATTTATTTTATTTTATAATAATATAGGAGTATTAATTTTTTTTTAGGCCTTTGAGACCTTGAGGCCTAAAACGGTTGTTTTACCTGCTTGGGTCTTGAGCCACCCCTGTCTAAGACCACATTATCTTTTGATATTCTATGTTACTAACCATATTACTTTAGGCAAGAGAAGTTGTTTTAGTATATACTTCAACATGAATTGAATTAGAGATGTCAAAATTATTGGTGGTACATGAAAGTGCTTGTGAAAGTATGATTAGATAAGTATGTTTTTTATCATGAGAAATCAAAATATGAATTTTAAAGGTAAGAAATTGAGATTATTATTTTGGATGTGTAGAGTGATGATTTGGAAAGTGATAAAAGTAAGAGATTGTTACGTTATTTTGTTGTTGGAGAAATTTGTGTTTTTAAGTTGTATCACTTAAAAAGGTGATTACTATTCAAGTGACAGACAAAAACTTGAGCAAGAGAGAAATTACTCTCTATCTCTCAGTAACTCTCAGGTAACTAAAAGTCACTCAAGTGTTAAGATCTAATGATGGTACATGAGATTTTGGAATATATGAGACCAATATAGTATGGTTATCCAAAGTCTTTATGAGACAATGTGATTGATGTTCTAGATTCTTAGATAACATAACTCAATTGTTAAGATGATTCTGAAGATTTAAGATTATGTTCCACCAACTACTAAATATTTAAGTGAGAGATATTAAATAAATTCTCAAGGACTGAACTAAAATTGCTCAAGTGAGAAAGTATTTCTTTGAGTAAGAAAGCTAGGTTACTCAAACAATAATAGCTCGGTTAAAGGTGGTATTTTTAGTAACAAGAAGATGTGTTGATTTATGTAAGATGTGTTAATAATTTTTTACATATGAGGTTATTAATAATTTCTAATAATTAATAAATAATAACTTTTTTATTCATAGTTTTTTGTAAAATATTATTATACCTGTGAAATGATTAAGTAAAAAAGTTATATAAATATATGTTTGATTATTTAACATATAATTTATAAAAATATAATTAACATTTTAAAGAATTAAATTTTAGATCATAAAAAATTAATTAAAATATATATGAATATTACAGAGGTTAATAATTTTAATAAACTGATAAAATTATATTAAAATTTCATATTTAATTTAATATTATAAATAATATTATCTCATTGTAATATTATCATAGTTAAATTTTAAATTAATTATATATAACTATATAAAATCTATGTATTTTATAAAATAAAGTATGATGTTTTGCAAAAATAAATTTGTTTCAAGAGTGTAAAATTTTCATCAATGAATATTTTCATTATATTCTATAATGAAATACATATTATTTAATTAATCTGAACAGTCAATCTCAAATAAAATAGAAATCAATTTAAAATCAAATGAAAACCTAAGATCAAAAGTAAGTTATTCCAATTACTCTCTCTATATATAATATAAAGTATTTATTTTTACAAGTGATGATAGAACAAATGACACATTTTCCTACTATTTTTGAAAACTTAGAATTTTAACGGTCTGTATACAATGGAATCATACATTTGTATGCATAATTGTAATTAATACCATTTTTTTACTACAATATAAGAGTAAGAGAGTAGAAAAACAAAATAATTGAATACATTTTTCAAATAATATAAAATAATTCATTAGTTTGTATAGAAAATACAATGTAGTATTTATCTTTAATTGAAATACAATTTAGTTACATAGCAATCTTTAGTGCATATTTATAACATTAGAGAAGTATTATAGAATACAAATACTTAATGACAGTAGAAGAAATGTAATCAAAGAATGGCACAAGGAGGTGGTTTTGGTGTGACATGCTTAAATGGAAAAGGAAGCAATATGTTGAAAGGAAAAGGAAGGCCATGAGGTTTATTTGCCTCTTCCAGTTGTTTTTTGAGTCTCTCAATTTCATAAAGTGATAGATTTTGAATTAATTTATAATTTTCTTCAGCCTTAACCCTAGCAACTCTCTCCTCTTCCAATTTTTTCCAAAGAATGGCAGTTTCTTCCTTCAATTTTGATTCCACCTATATATTAAAATAAAAAATTATTTAAAGAAACAAATGAATCACAAGTATTTGATGACAAATGATGTTTAATTATGAAATGCTAACATATAGGTAGTCAAAGTTCACAGTCATACCAAACATAACATGTAAACTTTATGATAAAAAAGTGAATAACAAGTCTCTAATGTCAATGAATTTTGCTTCCAATAAGTCTAATAAAGATTAAATTGATCTTGATTTATTTTAAGTGTTTTAATATTGTTCTAGAACTTATTTAGACTAACTTCTTTATAAAAATTATGAAACAAAACAAGATGAAAAAAATAAAATTAATTTCTCTATCAATTAAATTAGTTTATATACAAACTAATTTAAATAATCTATTTCATATAAATTTTTGAAAAATTTTACTTTTAATAGGTGTATAAATTAATTTCATCTTATAGAAAAAATTCTTCTCATATTTCTTGTAGAAGTTTTTAATGAAGAAATTCATCCAAATATACTTTTAATCAATTGGCAAATCTTGTAACATATTAAAGTGAGTTTTGTAGTGTAAGAAAAATATTTTAAAATTATTTTAATAAATTATCGTAACAAGTTAAATCGTGTTTTATTATAAATATATTAATTTCTCATTGCAAAACCAAGAACAAAAAATTCTACATATCATTATCTTATTTACAAAACATGAAGATAATTATGTACCATAGTACTCATCCGTTTTATCTCATCCTCGTATTGTTGTTGCATTTGCATTTTAATTTCCACCATTTCTGCTTTTGTGTATCCTTTAAGAGAGTCAACTGCTTTTTGTTGAGTATCCCTCATTTTTGCTTTTTCCTGTGGAATCAAGTGAGAAGTTTGTTGCTATTATATACACATACATCATTTACCCAATTGTCAATGTTAAATAATCACTTTCAAGTTTATAATTTCACCTTCAGTTGCATGAACAATTCGTTTGTAAATGGTTGTCGACCATTATGTAATATAACCTTGTTCACAAGTTCAAGAAGTTGTTGAAGTTGTCTTAATTGCTTTTCTTTATCTTTAGTCTTATTATTAAAAAGCACTTTCCGATCACTACATAGAATCAAAATATCCTGAAAAATGTTACAACTTTATCAAAGTCAACCAAAATTTAAAGCATAATATATTTATTAAAATATATATTCATATTTAGACAAATAATATTTAAACAGTAGGAGTGATCAAGAATAATATTGAATAAGACGTAGTTAGTTAAATACAATTAGAATATGAAAACATAAGATAAGAAAATTTTTTATTAATTTATAGTTATTTTGGTAAAAATTACTTTTGATAATTATAAGTTTATTTAAGAAATTATTCAAATATACTTTTGAAAAAATCATAAATTATATAAAACAATACATTCAAAGTGAAAGTAACGTTTTTTTAGAACAAACAAAATAATTATAAATTTTGAAAATATCTTTTCCTAAAATTTAATGGTCAAAATTAAAAATTAGTTAGTGTTCACCATTATAATGAAATTATGTTATTTATATTTTAACTTTGAGAATTAAATATATTTTAATTTTTAATTTTTTTTTTTTTTGAGAATTATGAAAATGAAAATAGTAACGATAAAAAACCTTAAGTGGTTGTGGACACTCATGACCTATATAATCCTCAAGTGTCTCCTCATTTTCTTCTAACTCGTCTCCTCCAGTGAAGACAACAATCATGTAGTCAACAATTTTGTGTCCAAACAATGCTTGCAAGGCAAGAAAAGTAGCTTGCTCCTCTTCTGAAAAACGAGTTTTAATAGAAAAGACCATAAGAATAGCATGAATTCCATCCTTAGCCATATCAATACATTTAACTATTTCCTTCCCAACTGAATGAGTTCCATCGAAAAGTCCTGCAAAAAATGTTAGATTTTAGATTTAATATTCATGAAAGAATATAATGGTAAAGACTTGAAACAAAGAAACAACTAATTTTACATGAACTCGAAATATAAATCATCATATCTTTCAAGTACATAGAAATAGATTTCTTTATATTCAAAGAAACAACAATTTTTTAAGGATGTGAAATAAAATATCACCATATTCTCCAACTACATATTTCTTTATATTTGTAAAGACCTAAAACATATTTTTAGTGATGAAACTTGAAACATATTTATATCTTATAAATTCCTCAAGAGAAGAGATAGTGATGATGGAATCATCACTTATTTTAACTCAAATTAAATACATAATATATAATCATAGAAGAAATGAAAAATTGTTGATTTGTACCTGGAGTATCAATAACATTAATAATTGGTTCATTTTTAGTTCTTTGCAATTCACAAACACGTGTTATACCAGAAGAACTTGTCTTTGATTTGAAAGCTCTTCTTCCAAGAATACTATTTCCTGTTGCACTCTTACCATTACCTGTACGTCCAACTAAAACTAGGGTTTTAACTTCATTAGAGAAGAAAGTTTTATCCATCGCACAACTGTAAGAAAAAGATATCTTCAATAAAATTTTACCAATAAAGTAAAAGTATAATATAATAGCAAATAATATGATGAAACATTTCACTGAAAAAACAAGCAGCTTTAAAATAAGTAGAGATGTTGATTAACAATTATGTTAAATTAAACAACACTACATATTAAATAATTAGTTATAAACATAAAAAATGATATTGTATGCATAATAGATAATATGTTTATGACAAGTAAAAGAAAAAATAGTAAGATTGATATAGTACATGATATTTCTCAACTTTCAATTATGATTATTTGATTTTTTTTCTAATATTGAAAGCCCTCTTATATAGAAAGAAAGAAACTATGCTTGCTTGAGAAAAAGCTAACAAGAAATCCTAGCATATAAGAAAGCATTTAAAGTGTGTTTGAGAGTAAGAAGAAAATAATATACCTAATCAAAAGATATTGGGAAAAGAATAATGAAACTTGGAGTTGAATTCCGAATGAAACCAAAAAAGTGAATTATATGTTCTCTACCTCTTGAAAGACTTGGAAATTAGAAAAAGTATCCAAATAAAACAAAAATACAAAGATTCATAAAACGAAAGTTTTTAAAACATGAAAAATTCACATCTAACCTTTTTCAAGCCACCTTATTTATTATATAGTTTTTTTGAAAAAAATTATTATGACCGTTATTGTCTTAATCAAGATAAAAAAATATGCAAACTTATGTTAAAATTAGATTTTTGGATGCAATGTCATTGAGGAATACTACTAAAACGTGTAAATTTATGTAAAAATTATTTTTTTTTAAATCACTATAACTATTATTGACATAATTAACTAACATAAAAAGTGATTTTTTTAAAAAATTATTATTTTAGTGGTTTTCTTTCATGCATAACAATATCGTTCACTTACATACAAAAGTATACTATTTCACACAAACCAATTCATTTATAATTAACAAATGTTATCTAATATCTACAAAATTACTATTATTTTTAACCTAACTAAAATATTAGAATTAAATCAACAAATATTTACTCTATATGGATGGTACAAAAAGCACTATATATTTACAATAAAGATAAGTTATATGTCTTACTATTATTCACCTGCATATTAAGAACTCATATTTACATATATTGTTAAACATTTGATATAATGACAAACATTATACAAAGAAAGATGAGATGTATTCACCCGCATATTAAGAATTCATTATAAAAAAGAAAGAACTTTAAAAAACGTTAATTATATCTTAATCTTTAACCAGATGAGTATCTGAATAATTACAAATTTAAAAATTTGACTTAATCAGTAAAAGTTAAATTAGAAATTAAATAATTTAGATGCTTGAGGTATTTTTATATTTCCACTTTTCATGAATCAATAAATCAGATAATAATTTACAAATATGATAATATACGTGCACTTCATCACATAACATCCACGTATGATAGTGTATATGTACTTCATCACATAACATTCACGCTAGTAGTTATCCAATTGATTTTAACTCTATAAAATTAAATAAAAATAATTAAAATATATTTTATATTATAATTAAAGATAAATAGCCGGTTCAATATAATAAATATTTACATATTTTAATTTTAGTATAATAATAAAAGCAACTAAAATTTCAATCCTTAATTTTATTATTTTTGTTTTGAGCACGGACATTGTTGAATAACCTTAACCATTAAGAAATTCAAACAAAATTAAATATTTTGTATGAAAAAAAAAATAAAGACAATAAATGGTATATGAATAAATTAGATAATAAAACATAAATCAACATCTCATTTACAACTTTTATTTATTCATTTATTTTTTAACTTTTACCATAATTAAAAAATATACAATATTATTCATCTTATTAATATTTACTTATTTAAATTTTGAACATCAAACTTCTAACATCAAATTACTTCAAATCTTTATCTTATAATTATTATTTTCAAATGTTAGTTCATTTATTTTTTTAGTATAATAACAATCACCATCATAATAAATTACCATTATCATACAATTTAGAATTAACCATTATATTCTTTCTCTATAAATATATTATATTTATTTATCAACCAAAACATTATATTCTCAATTAAATTAAGAAACGCATAATTATAAAAATAAATAAATGATATACATTATCAATTAAATGACATAAAATAACCAAACAAAAAGAGATTAAGAATATCCATCGAATAATAATAAATAAATAAGATAAAATAATCAAAATAAAACGATGTTAGAGATATCTACCAAATAAAGATAGTTATAAATAACATAAAATAATTAAATAAAATAAGATTATGGACACTCTATAAAGTAAAAATAATTATAAAAGGTAAATTTAATAACTAAAAAAAATTATGAAATAAGTATAAAAATAACAAATATCGTCTGTCCTTTACATGGATATTTGGACAATAATTAATAAAAGAACTTGATATAATGTCATTCAAAATTTTATGACTTGTTTTTCTCATGAGGTTCAACACTCTTCTTTCAATTTATCTTTTGTGTATTATTTAATTGAAGGGAGGTAAAAGTTTTTTATGAGCCATTTGCTCATTATTGCTTGTGATTGAAATTTAATTTCATTTGTAGCTTGGTTTTCAATCATACTTGATTTTGGATTTCACTTTTGAAAATGATAAGCATTGAGAAGGATAAGTCCTGGAGTGCATATGTGCAAGTTTATCTCTTCTTTCTTTTTTTAGTAATTTTTTTAATTTTTCCTTTTACATTTTTTCTTATATCTTAAATAGTTATTTGGTATTCTTTCATTTATATAATACATTTTAGAAATGTTAAAACAATTAAATTTTGATATTACCTAATAATAATGCAATTAAAATACTGTATAGAAAAAAATATTCTTCTGAAAGTTTGGAGTATAATATAAAAGTATATTAATTGTTTGAAAGTATGAAACGAACTAACAAATGGTTAATATGACAAATTAAGTATTTTTTTTATTAATTTTTAAAATATTTTCACAATAGCATATAAGCCTATAAAATTTCTTTATTCACAAATTAGTCCATAAATATATATTAATTACAAAATAATCCTTGCTGAATTTGTATAATTTTCAACTTAGTCACTGAAGACTTTTAATAAATACATACTAATCCCTAGCAAATTTTTAATATTTTTCTGAGGTCCGGGTCAAGTAATCAAGTGAAGTTTTGTAAACATTTTGTAATTAATATAAATTACATAAATTAAAAATTTTAAGGACTGATGTTTTGAATGCTTATACTTTGATAAAAAGGTGTATAATGAAAATAAAAATATTAGTTATATAAAATTAGTTGCTCTAGGGCAATTAATAGAAGAATTTACAAAATAAAATATTTGTTTAAGTATTGGACCATGTAACACACCGTTTTTATTGTATACATATTATACTTCGAATAATATCATTTATCAAAATGTTACGTTTGATTTAGTTTCCATCTCTCTTAAGCATGAAAACGGATTGCTTATGAAAGATTAACTTTATTTATGTAAAAATATTAATGTAAATATGTAAATGATGATCTAAGTATGAAAAAAAAAAAGTATAATTACATTAAAAAGTGGAAAAAAAATTAGTTTTCCAAAATTAAATATTAAATTAACTGGTAAATAATAATCCTCACCAACTTAACTGGCAACAAATCAATGATTTGTATTCAAAATGAAAGAAAAAGGGTTTTATCATTATAAAGGTGTTGTTTTTCTTCCAATAAAAAGGAAGAATGATCTATATTGCATACCAGTATTTAGAATTTCATAATTTGGTGTTAAAAAATGGATTTCTTGAATATCAAAACCCCAAGTTATGTTCAAAAATCACATAAATTAGGGTTACACATAGAACTCTACAAAGGAAACAATTTTTCTAATTTTGTTTCGAAATTGAAACCGGAATTCGTTGTTTATGTGATTCTGAAACACAAGGACAATTTCCAGAAGGTTAATTTGCACATAAACACAACAAGTTATAGAATTCTGAAATTATAATACCAACAACACAAATTCCATGAATCTTACCAACAAAAAACAAAACCCTACTATATCAACCACATCACTTCCATACACAAGATCAACCCAATACTATTTCTTCAATGAAAATTGTATCTACCAATTCAATCTAACAATTGGTCTATCAGATACACAGAAAACCCTAAAAGCAAGGAGTTACATGGTTCAAGAGCTAGTGAATTTGGTAACAGCCTTGGTTCCTTCTGAGACGGCGTGTTTGGCCAATTCTCCCGGCAACACAAGCCTGACCGCGGTCTGAATTTCCCTTGAAGTGATGGTGGGTTTCTTGTTGTAGCGAGCAAGTCTAGAAGATTCTTGCGCAAGCTTCTCAAAGATGTCGTTGATGAAACTGTTCATGATCCCCATGGCCTTGCTTGAGATCCCGATGTCAGGGTGAACCTGCTTCAGGACCTTGAAGATGTAGATCTTGTAGGTCTCCACACTCTTCTTGCTCCTCTTCTTCTTCTTGTCACCGCTGGCTCCTCCCTCCTTCGGAAGCTTCTTGCCGGCCTTTGGCTTCTTCTCCGCCGGCGCCTTCTCTGCCACCGTCGACTTCTTCTCCTCCGCGGGCTTCTTCTCCGCTGGCTTCTTGTCTGCCTTTGGTGCCATGGCCAATTGAGAATTAGGCACTCTGAAGAAAATTAGGGTTTGGAATTGGGAATTGAAAGGATTGAACCTGTAATAGTAAGATTGTTGAAGTGTTGAATGAAAAGAGGTGGCAGAGATTACTAATATATAGAAAGGTTTTCGCGTTCTTATTGGTGGGAAAGGTTTGGCGCGGATCGATGACGTGGATACCCTATCTTCTCTGCTCAAGTAAAAACATAGACGGACAGGATTTATTAAGATTGAATACAATGGACGCATATTGATGAAACAAAATTAAAATTACCATTTATATAAAAGGGATACAAAAATATAATTATACATGATTTAAATACAAAAAAAATTATAATAAATACGTAATTAAAATAGAAAAATAAAGATAATGATAGAAATATGTGGTTACAAATTGTATTATAAATAATTCAGAAATGTGGTCCGATTACTTATATAAAATGGGTAAAAAAAAATATAATTATACATTATTTAAATATAACAAAATTATTAGATAATTAAAATAGAAAAATAAAGGTAGTTGTTTTCTGTATGATACAAATTGCTTTCTACACTAAATCATTTTTTAATATATCGGATAATATCTTATTTTTATTTTAAGAATTTTTTACATACTTAGAAATATCTCTATCATATGTTAACTACATAATAAATATCGATAGACAATCATTTACTACACAATATAAATTTTTGTTTTTTCAATAATTAAATTAAATGTTAATGATTTTTTAAGAGTTTGTTATAATGAGATATTGTTTTGTTAAGATATTTACAACTTTAGTTTGTTAAAATGAAATATTTATAACTTTTAGTTTGTTAACACCTTTTTTCTTAATTACACTTATTAAAAAAAGTTTGTCTCAATTGAGTGTGGGAGAGAAAAAAAATTATATAACAAATAAATTTTAAAATATAAATAATAAAAACATTTTTGATATTTTAAGGATAAGAAGTAATAATTGTCAAAAAAAAAAGATAGAAGTGTGGTTACAAATTGTATTATAAATAATCGAGATGATTGGTCCGATTACTTATAAATTGATATGATAATGTTGAGATAAGTTAAATACTTGTTTCAAAATGAGTTAGTCATAATTAATCTAAATCAATCTAAATGGTTAATTTGATCCAATAAATCATGATAATCCAAGTTTATTATGAATAATATTCTTCTTTGTCTTTATATATATATATATATATATATATATTAATCAGTTAAAATTTAATATTATGAATATCAAATATTTACTTGAGCATTGGAAAATCTTTTATAGGTAACTCCATCCGACCAAGACCCAAAAGGGGATCAACATGTAACACTTAAGATTTACTCAAAGACAAGACAAAATAGAAAACACTTGTGCGATCCATAAAAAATACAAATTCATAAATTTAATTTAAATACAATCTAGTTACATAGCAATTCTTAGTGTATATTTACAACATTTAGAACATTACACATATTTACATAATTTGGAAAGGTTTGAAGATAATATGATCAAAGAATGTGAAAATAGGTTGAAGTTGTTTGTCTAAGAATATATTCAATAGGTTAAACAGAAAAGGAAGTCAAGTTCTTCTTCTATTTGTCTCCCAAATCTTATTTCAGTCAAAGTTTGAGTTTCAGGTATGACTCCCAATGTTTTCTTCCTAATCAAAGTTTGAGTTCTCCTATTATTGAACTCGTCACTGATTCAGGATGCGACGAAGCTATTCAACAAAGTCACTGATTCAGTGCTTCATTTAGTGTTAGGGCATGCGTTGATTGGAGATTTTATCATGTTTAGGAACAAGGGCTTGCATTTAGGGTTGGGTATGGTTGCAGCTTCAAAATCAAGATTTGAGTTTGAGATTTGGTAACAACTTTAGGAAAGTGGGTTGGGTTTAGGATTAGGTATGGTTGCAACTTCAAAATCGAGTTGGGTTTGAGATTTAGGAACGGTTAGATTGGGAAGCACTCAGTATCCGAAAAATTCTAAGGGACAAAAGTTATGTGAAGATTATGTTAGACTAGGAAGCACACAATATCTAAAAAATGAAAAACGGCCAAAGTTTTGGTGAAAATCTTGTTAGGTTAGAAAGCATATAGTACCTGAAAATTTGAAAGCCACAAGAGTTTTATGAGGATATGTGAGAGCGCCAAGTAAATGTGTCAAAAAAATATTTTATATTAATTAATATACTAATATAAATATTAATTTAATTTAATAAATTAAAAATTTAAGTATACTTATACTGATTTTTTTAATTATAAAAAATACATAATTTAATATAATTGTAAAGGGTAGAAATGGATAAAGATTATTTATGGAATTATCATAATATGATAATATAATAAAAATCTTTGTAGAGTATTCCCTAAAATTCATCAAGATCTAGAACATACATTCCTATAATATATATTTCGATATTTATGTTATTATGATGAACTTTAATAAATAAGATTTATATTTTTTTTATATATCTTTAGTAAAATAACATTTTTCTCTTGTTTTATTTTTTTAAAATATGTTATCCACTATTAAGATATATGCAAAGATAATTATTTATAATTAATATATATACAATAATTAATTTGGTTATAACTGACATAATATATTGATTATTTAGAGAGTACTCACTTAATCTTTCACTCATACTCTTAAATCTCTTTATTTGAAATCTTCTATAGAAAGATCTCTAGTCAATATTTCTCAACTGGGACCATTCTTCAAATCTTGAAACCCTACTTGTTTTCACCTTGGATTATTCATGCTTTCTCTCAGTAGGATTCATTAATTTTATTTAAATTGATTTTATTGACAAATTAAGTGTTGAAGCTAACTAAGTTTCATATTTATGCATTTATATATAAATATGTTTTATCTCCAACATGGTCTTAGATTTTAATATCTTAAATTTAAAGTTATCAATTTTTTTCAAACAAAATATTTATTATGTGATTTCATGTTTTTTTAAATATGTGTTTTTCATTTGCACTTTAACACATTTAATTGTTTAATTTTTGGTATTGTTAATATAATATTTTTCTTTAATAGGTATGGGATTAGATAAAAGTTGGATGCAAATAATTGATAGAACACAACTTTTACATGAAAAAGAAGTTATAGACTTCATTGAAGTTGTAGTTACTGATCTTGAGGAAGGAAATGTCCTTGCAAAAAATGCAACAATAATCTTTTTCCATCTAAAAGAATCGTATATGAGCACTTGATCACAATGGGACAAAAAGAGATTATGTTACATGGGATCTTCATAGAGAAGTAGAAAGGAATATTATGAAGATGATGACAAGAAAAATTATAGTGATGGGATTCAAAGTATGTTACATGATATTGGGAGTGCTATTAATGTGGAAGACACCAAAAGCAACGAAATAAGGTATACAACAAGTCCAAAGTATAATACAATGTGGAGCAAAGACATCAAAATAAATTTTTTCAATAATTCAAAAAATATGTAAGAACTATTTAAACATGTTTGACTATTATTAAATAGATTAAGCACATTTGTCTTATTATTTTTTTTCAATAAGTGGAGCTTTTGAAAAGAGAAGGTGACACAAGAATAAATGAATCATTATTTTACTTGGCTTGTGGACTAGATTCACAGTATTTACGGTATTTACTGAAATACAAGTTATTTAATAAATGGTTAGAGATTTAATATAAATGATTGAAACATGTACTTGAAATCACAAAATATAGGAGTTTTAGTTAGAGGTGATGAGAATACAAGTTAATTTGGATTACTTTGGTGTCTTGACAGATATTATTGAATTAAGTTACTCTGGTGAAAATAATGTTATTTTATTTAAATGTGATTGGTGGGATGTGTATTCCAAGGGGAGAGGATATAAAGAAGACAAATATGGATTTATTCTTATTAATAGTAATCGAAAATTGATAACTAATGAACTATATACCTTAGTCAATCAAGCTCAACAAGCATATTATGTTAAAGATACCAAAGATCTTAATTGGTTAGTAGTAGTGAAAAGAAAGCCTCTAGATTGTCTTAATTTAATTTAATTTAATTTAATTTAATGTGTCAGATAATAAACATGAGTTTTTATTGAATAGAAATCACTTAGCCTATACTAAAACTAATAAAAATTCAATGATACCTATAGAAATTATTGATAAACATGATAGTATGAAAATTGATTATTAGTTTATATCATTTTACAAAATAAACTTTGTTACTAATTACCTTTATTTTTTTCAATGATCTAGATTTAAACTAATCATATCTATTTTTTTTTTATTTCCATCCATATAAATTTATATATAACTTTTATTTACTTTTATATTTATATGTATATATATAATTATTTAGATAATTTAAATTTTATATGTTAAATTCAAATAATAAATTTAAATTTGAAGTAAATATATTATTTATTAATACCGTAATAAAAAGTATAAAGGTATAAATATATGAATAAAAATATCAAAAACAAGTTTGTAAAATGGCACAATGGAATTATAGTTTTTTTTTTCTTAACAAAAGTTTATGGATTCAAGTTTTAAGGAGTACAAATTTAATATTTTTTTTAAGAACTGCTAGTAATATAATAATAATTAAAAATATTATTATATGATATTTTAGGTTATATAATCATTATTAATTCATACACATTAAGTAATTTTTTATTAATTATATTCTTATTAAAAGAAAAATAATTTTATCATATAATATTTTATATAATATATAATTATTTGTGACTTGTATATTTTGTATTATTAATGAATCTTTTGTGACAAATTAAAAAAATAGTCACGATTAATATACAAAATAATAATAAATTTAATATATTGCATTATTACAAAAGTAATAGTGACTTATAAAAAAAAATCATAAAATCAAATGAATTTTGACATAAGTATTATTGAAATTTAAAGAGACATAGTAAAAATAAAATTGTGTCATTAGAAAATCATAAGTTTAAATATAAAGTAGAATAAATTTAATATTTTTTAATAATTACTAGTAATATAATAATAATAAAATTTAATATTGTATAATTACTATTAATTTATAAAAACTCAACAAAAATTTATTAATTATATTTATGTAAAAGTATAATTTTATTATATAATATTTTATATTAATGAATAATTATTTGTGACATCTATATTTTGTTATTTTTAAAATTGTGTGTGATTAATTAAAAAGTATCACAAATAATATATGATACTGTTAAGTTTTATATTTATCACTATTAATTCATTATCATCACAAAATGAAAAAATAATGTTGACTTTGTGAAAAAAATCATAAATTTAAATTCAAAATTTTTTCCTAATATAAATATATGTATTTATAACCTTTATTTTAAGTATATAAATTTATAACTAAACAAGGGTTAATTAACAATTAATAGTTTGTCATTAATAACAAATAACTAATAGTAAATAATTGATAAATATTTAATAAATTTTATATTAATTTTATTTTTATATGAGAAAAATAGTTTTAATATATATATTTTTTTAGAAATTATTTATGATATATAATCTTTTATATATATTGAGAATTGGGCACTCTGAAAAAAAAAACTAGGGTTTCGAATTGGGAATTGAAATGATTGAAACTGGGATAGCTAGATTGTTGAAGCGTTGAATGAAAAGAGCTTGCAGCGATTACTAATATATAGAAAGGTTTTCGCGTTCTCATTGGTTGGAAAGATTTGGCGCGGATCCATGACGTGGGTATCCTATCTTCTCTGCTCAAGTAAAAACGTTGACGGAGAGGATTTATTAGAATTGATTCCAATGGACGCAGATTGATGAAACAAAATTAAAATTACCATTAATATAAAACGGGTACAAAAATATAATTATACATCACTTAAATAAAAAAAATTATAGTAAATACGAAATTAAAATAGAAAGATAAAGAAGTGTGGTTACAAATTGGATTATAAATAAATGAGATGATTAGTCCCGCCACTTATAAATTGAGATAATAATGTTAAATAATTGGTCTAAATGAGTTAATTATAACTAAACTAAATTAATGATTAGATTAATCTAACAAATCATGATAATCCATGAACTATGTTCTGATTATATATATATATATATATA
>Ga0099825_1005069_pt1 | contig 17069 bp, 10 predicted proteins | sample SiratroredBW_FD_76838 | JGI IMG/M metagenome (GOLD analysis project Ga0099825, IMG submission 76838) | Root nodule microbial communities of legume samples collected from California, USA - Siratro red BW | ecosystem: Host-associated > Plants > Roots > Nodule | place: USA: California | collected...
AGGGCAATAAGTATGTTCGCATAGCCTATGATACCAAGCAGCTTGTTGGCAGCATTCGTAACATCAGTGACGGGTTTACTGTTTTGAAAGGTACGATCTTTGAAAGTGGAATTGATGCGTGTTTTGCTACTCATGTGGAGAATGTAGCTTACCTTTTCAAAGGAGACATGTACGTTCGTATAAAATTCACCCCAGGTTCAAGTAATGACACTCTTCTGGGTGAAATCAGGCCTATCCTTGATGGTTGGCCTGTTCTTAGAGGGATTTTGCCCGTGAGCTGAGAAAGCCTCGTCACAAAAAATGGTGTCATAATAATATAATAATATGTTACAAATAAGGCGCCAAAGTTTGTTTCTTTCTCTGTAATGTAATATTAGGATTTCCTAATATAACAAGTCTGTATGTCAGTGTTTCCTTTTCTGTACGTGGATCTTTCTTTCCTATTTACATGTAATTTCTAATCTTAATAATAAATAAAACTGTGTGCATTGATTTAATACCATCATTATTATAGATTTAATTTATTTCATAAAAATAATTTTGAAGAGGCAAAAATATTTTTCTCAAAAGACTAACAATTATTTATGATGAATAAAATCATTATCAATGATAAACTCTCTTTCAAAATATGTAACACAAATTCGTATGCACACTTTAAACTTGAAACAACCTGTTCAACTTTACAAATTAATTTCTTTTTCTAAGCTTAGTTAAACAAATAAATAAACTACCCTAAAAAAACTAACTTTTTCAAATTACAGATACATTTTATTGCTAAAATCCTTCTGAAAAACTTTTAGTAATATCAATTTAAAGGTCTTCTCTTATCTCTGAACTGAAACGAGGATTGCGGAACACAACTGTTTCGATCTCCCGTTGATGCAGCCTTGGGAGCTCCATGATAATTTGACTAAGTAGTGGAGCTGTGTGATTTTGTATGCAGAGGGAGATTCTGAGAAAAAGGAGGGCGTGGGAGGTGGTGTAGAATAAAAATGTGGGGTGCACAGTGAACATATGGAAGAAAAAGAAAAGGTGCCAGGGGTAGTAGATAGAAAAAGGGTGTAAAAAGTAACAATGGCCTGATGGCCGAATAAGGCGGAATAATAGAGTGGAGCTACGCGTGGAAAAGAGGGGGTGTGAGAAGTAGTGTTGACTTACTGGTCCAAACGGAAAAGAGGGGTAATCTTAGCCTTCTGACCCAAAGGACAAATGGGGGTGCGCGTACAAAAGTGAGAGTGCAAATAATAAGTCTGTTTATTATTATTAATTTTATATTTTTCTATATTTTTTAATATAAAACCGGGTGTACCAAAACTATAATTATATACTTTCTATATTTTATACTTTCTGAAAGATAAAAAAACTAATGAAGCCCTAAAGTAATTATTTAAACATTTATTAAAATAGTCATTTTTTAGTTTGTAATATTTATTTAAAGAAGTTTTTTATATTTTTTATTTTTATTAATTGAATACATACTTTTTATTTTTTAAAATAAATTTATATATTTAAATTAAATCGGGTGTTAAGAAACCTAATTGATTTTATTACCGTTTTACTAATGCTTTGGTTTAACATGTAAATCCCGTCAAAACTTAGTCGTTTTCAATTTAAATGGTTTTCATTTTTTCTTTGAAACAATAATATATAAATTCCTCAAAATATGGAAATTTAATTTCATCAAAAAGACTAAATGCAATAATTGTTTTTGAATTTAAATCGGTTTCATTTTTTCTTTAAAATAATAATATATAAATTCCTCAAAATATGGAAATTTAATTTCATCAAAGAATAAATACAAATTCAGAAGTCTGAGTTTATTTAACAATATACTGAATATAAGTACATTTAGTATATCAACATACAATCTAAATGCTACGTGTAGTTTCAAAATTAACTGTCAATCCTATACATATATTCAAATTTAAGAGACTGAAACTAGATTTGACTTGACCTATGATACCAAAACTTTTAAACGTACATAAATAATATAAGAGTCTCTCTTGATTTAAAACATACACAGATTTTTTAGTTTTAACCTAAACAAGATATTTTGCGATAATTATTTTAAATTTTTTTATAAAAATGAATATCAACTTAAAATTTTCTCTTGAAAGAGACTATTAAGTTTGTGTAGCTAAAAATTTTTTATAAGTAAACTTCTTTGCCTCGGGTGGAAAGCTTTCACAAATGCAGGACAAATCAGTCAAAATCTTATCATGTGTCTCTCTAGAAGTGTAATGCACCCGCACATACTATATAACTTGGTAACTCTACCACTCAAGAGCATCATCCTCATCAGCATCCAAGGTCTGTCTTCTCTCTCTGCTGGGCGGATAAGTATCTATTTACACCGTTATCATTTCTATATTAGTAGTACATTGGGATCTGACAGTTGATTAAATATATTTACTTTTTAAACCATTAAATATTTATGTTTTCTGTCTTGAAAAACACTGTTTGAAAATGATATAAACTATTTAGATCAACCAGAGGCATAGAAATTTACTTATTCAAAGGTACTAAGTATATTGTGCTACTCTACAACATGAGTCTACTTTTTGCAGGATTAATTAAGGTTAGACAGAGATAGTAGGGGTGATTAATGTTTTGCTGATAAAGAAAAGTAATATACATTTTACAAATATTAAACATTTTTAAGAAAGATTTTTAAATATGTTTTAGTTTTTTTTAAAGACTTCTTATTACTCTTAAAAATACTGTCTTAAAGAAAGTTATAAAAGAGTTATTTCATAAGTTTTAATCATAATTAGAAGCTACAAACATTCATTTGAAAAGATATAGACCACGAGGAGAAGATAGATATTTAAGCAAAATTTTATACATCTGTTTTATAATACAATTATACATCTTTTTGTCGTGATGACAAAGGAAATAAATATTAATTATTAAATTTTACGATAAGAAGATAGGATATTTTATGTAGGATTATTATAAAATAAAAATGCATGCAAAATTTACTTATTTCACTTTTTTTTTAGTGTTTTATTATGAAAAATAAAAAGATGAACAAAATGAATATAGGATATGGGAATGAAAATACTTTTTCTATTTTTCTATGATTGATCAAAAGTAGAGAACTAAATATATATAAATACTATATCCAATCTAGATATAGCTAAATAAAGAAAACAAAATAAAATTATTACAACCAGATAATGTCATAAAAACAAGCTGGGGAGCAAATATTGATGATGAGACCCAACTTGGAACAAATATTCTTGAAAGACTGAGGATCTCTAAGGCTTTGGTATAAATGTCTGTTAGTTGCTCTATAGTGGAAATGGATGAGACCCTTCTTCAATTTTTCTCTAACAATGTGACAGTCTATTTCTATATGTTTGGTGCGCTCATGAAACACTGGATTTGCTGCAATATATCTTGTTGAATCATTGTCAAAATATAAAAGAGATGGTTGCTCAAAAGGAACTTTCAAATCTTGAAGAAGAATAGCCATTGAATTTCACAGGTAACAGTGGCTATTGTCCTGTATTCAGCTTCACAAGGAACTCTTTGATATTGTTCCTTGCTTCTTTGATTTGAAGCATACAACTTTTATTCTAAAGCATACAACTTTTATTCTAAAGCATACAACTTTTCTCTTTTTGCTCTGATTTTTCATAAACATGGAGTACAATATATAATCTAATCTCAGAATAGACTCTTCAACTTCATCTCTCTACTCATAATAATTATGTTATTATTACCATTAAAAACAGAATTAAAGATAATAACTACATATTCCCACATTCTTGTTGAATATAGCAACATGCACTCCTTACTCCTTAATAAAACTAATTTATTTGAGTTTAATGTCAACAAATTCCTCCCTTAAACTCAAACTTTCTGATCCTTTATTCTAATAATCTCCTTCAAGTTATTAAACTGTTGCTACTGTTACCCGTAAGTAAATTTGGCATATCCAAGGAGTGACCAATTGATAAACCATAACCAATGATTTTTTTCACTTCCATCCTCTTCAAAAGATTTTTACATGAAGTACTCTTTTTTTTGTAGTCAATGAACCCTTACTACCAATATTTTTTTGTACTCTTCAAAAGATTTGTTTGGTCCCTCAAGAACTATGAGCCTAGGAGGTAATTACTATGGTCTAGTTATAGTAGATAATTATTCTAAGTTTACATGGACATTATTCATTGCTACCAAGGATGAAACCTATCGGCTTTTAAGAGATTTGCCAAAGTTATCCAAAATGAGAAAAATTGTGGCATATCTTCCATCAAGTCAGATCATGGGGAGAATTCTAGAATGAGAAGTTTGACAAATTCTGCAGCAAATTAGGAATCAAACACAACTTCTCAGCACCAAGGACTCCACAACATAATGGAACTGCAGAGAGAAAGAATCGATCTTTGGAGGAGCTAGCAAGAACACTCTTGAACGAATCAGATTTGCCAAAGTATTTCTAGGTTGATGCAGTAAGTACAACTTGGTATGTTCTAAATAGAATAATTATTAGACCTATCTTGAAGAAGACTCCCTATGAGCTATTTAAAGGTAGAAAGCCCAATCTCTCTCGTTTAAAAGTTTTTGGATGTAAATGTTTCATTTTAAACAATGGGAATGATAACTTGGGCAAATTTGACTCAAAGGCTGATGAAGGTATCTTTCTTGGCTATTCACTGCATGGTCATGCTTATAAAGCATATAATAAGAGAATCATGCTAGTTGAGGAATCCATGCATATTGCATTTGATGAGACTAACCAAAACATACAGGAAAGCCCTAAGACTGGTGTAGATGATGAGGTTCCAAATGTTCAACAAGTTGATAACAATCTGGATAATAAACCTGAAGAAGCCAGTAAATTGCCAGAGATTCAATCAATTGAACAGGGAGATCAATCAATTGAACCTAGAGTTGGTGGAAATACTGTCAATTCTGGACTGCCAACTGAATGGAGTGTTCCTAAAAATTTGTCACTGGACAATGTAATTGGTCAAGTTCATAAAGGAATATCAACAAGAAGATCATTGAACAATTTTTGTGAACATATGGTCTTTGTATCACAAGTGGAGCCCAAAACTATAGTTGATGCACTTGAAGACAACAACTGAATCAATACAATGCATGATGAACTAAATCAGTTTACTTTAAATGAAGTCTGGACACTAGTTCCCAGAACTAAGCAGATGAATGTTATTGGAACTAAGTGGGTATTCAAAAATAAAATGGACGAGCAAGGTGTTATTGTAAGGAATAAAGCAAGGCTAGTGACAAAGGGATACAATCAAGAGGAAGGTATAGACTTTGGAGAAACCTATGCACCAGTAGCTAGTTTAGAGGCAGTGAGATTGCTATTAGCATATGCTTGCATGAATGGATTTAGACTGCACCAAATGGATGTCAAGAGTGCTTTTCTCAATGGATTTATTGATGAAGAGGTATACATGTGTCAACCCCCTGGATTTGAAGACCAGAAATACCCAAATCATGTCTTTAAGCTTAAGAAAGCACTATATGGCTTGAAAGAGGCACCTCGACAGTGGTATGAGAGGTTAAATAATTTTATTCTTTCATAAGGTTATGGAAGAGGAAAAATAGATAAGACATTGTTTATTAAGAGGGCATGTGATGATATTATACTTGTTCAAGTATATGTAGATGACATTATATTTGGTTCAACTAATAAAATTTTGTGTGAGCAGTTTGTTAAAGCAATGCAGGGAGAATTTGAGATGTCAATGATGGGAGAACTCAATTACTTCCTTGGCCTACAAATTAAACAGTTTCATCATGGAACATTTCTTTGTCAATCAAAATATTGCCGAGAACTACTGAAGAAATTTGACAATGAAGAATTACAATAAAGCTTCTACACCAATTGCCATTGGATGTTCTCTGGATACTGATGAGAATGGAATAAATTATGATCAAACCAGATACAAAGGTCTCATAAGCACACCACCTACAAATTAAACACACCACCTACAAGCAGACCAGATATTATGTTCAGTGTATGTTTGTGTGCAAGATTTCAAGCAAAGCCTAAAGAATCACATTACATGGCAGCCAAGAGGATACTAAAATATCTCAAAGGGAAAATTGATGTCGGACTATGGTATCCAAGTGAGGTATCTTTAAATCTAATTGGTTATTTTGATAGTGATTTTGCAGGATGTAAAATTGACAAAAAAAGAGCACAAGTGGAACATGTCATCTACTAGGGTCTAGTTTGATCTCATGGCACAATAAGAAGCAAACTTGAGTTGCACTATCCACTGCAGAGGCAGGACACATTGCAGCTGGAAGCTGTTGCGCACAGAGTTTGTGGATTAAATAAAAACTAAGTGATTTCGGTCTCAAGTTGTCTCAAATTCCATTATTGTGTGATAATACTAGTGCAATTAATTTAACAAAGAATCCTATACAACATTCCATAACCAAGCATATTGAAATACGCCACCATTTTATTAGAGATCATGTAATTAATGGTGATTGCATAATTCGGTTTGTTAATTCTGAGAATTAATTAGCTGATTTGTTTACAAAACCTCTTAATAAAGAGAGATTTAATTTTCTTATAAATGAATTGGGAATTATTGATTTCAAAAATATTTGAAAATTAAATCAACCCATAAATGTATTGATTCATGGTTATATTTTTGCAGTATGTGATTGATCAAATCGATAAAGACAATTTACTGAGTCTTGACTGAATTTATTAGAATTGACATAAAATCTGATTCTGTGTAAATGTTGTTTAACTGATTGGACGAGAGAATGCTGAACGAGGAGACCAAATAACCTCTAGACAATAAGTTGGTTTAAGGAAGACTGCTATATGGGAAATTAAAAGATTCTACTGCAGATTCTCGGCCAAATGAAAAAGCATTGACCAAGCTGAGCTGACACCTACTGTAGAGAACATGTGAGGAAAGATAAAATCAAAAGCTCTGCGTGTCATATGCTCATTGAGAGACAACAAGTCAAAAGCTGAAACATGACCTGAAGCTAAGTATATTTTTGTTACAGTTTATTATCTACAGGATTAAACTGAAAAGATATTGCTTGATCTCCCCATCAGTACACAGCATGTGTGACTATTTGAAATTTGAATGTGATTTCAGTGTTGTCTTATGCATATGGCTAGCATTATATATAGTTCTGCCATTAGGGTCTTAACCACACACGAATCCTACACATTGCATTTTGTACATTCTGGATTCATAGAACATTATCCTTCTTGTGTTCATTCTCACAAATGGCTTCATCTTCCACACCAAAGAAGCGCACTAAGAGAGCTTGCGTGAAAAATGTTGGACCAAGCGAATTCAATGAAACTAGATATCTTGAACGCTGGTTTGCTGGAAACTATGAAAGCATGGAGGAATACCATAGAGAATTTATTAGAAAAGTCATCATTGCTCCTAAGGTCCTTAAGATGTTATGGCTGAAAGAGAAGCTGGATGATGTTAGAGAAGCCTTGAGGTTTAAGAAGCTGGAAAAATTTGTGAGGCTGTCTATAAATGTTTTTCCAGATTTGGTGAAAGTTTTTCTTACCAATATGTAATCTGATGAAGAAGTCGTCTATTCTCAAGTCAAAGGAATAGATATCTGCATCAATGATGAAGTTTCGCTAGCTGTTGCGAGGCTGAGGAATGCTGGAATTCCTATTGGAAAGAACAACATTGTTGGATTGAAAATGTTCAACAAAACACAGTTTTTCAAAACCTGTTTGAGGAATCCTAACAATGAATCTAGGAGTTATTCAGTGGGTGGACTGGCTGTGACTCCACACATCCTGGCATTCATTGTGATCTGGTTGTTAACACCGAGAGGATTTAATCATGTTGTTTTAAGAGAAGAAGATCTCATGATGATGTACTATCTAATGGGGAAGATTCAAGTAAATTGGATCAGCGTGATCAAGGGGCATCTGATCAAGATAAGGAAGAAAGTGGAATACAAAATTCCATATGATGTTCTGATATCTCAATTTATTGAGTATTTAGAGATTGATACTGAAAAAGAAGTGGTGGAACAAGCGAAAGCACAAAATGAGATTAGTGCAGTAACACTGAACAAGATCGGGTTGACAAAGGTAAATGATGATCATTGGATTTACAAAGCTGATTATGACAGTTTTGATCCTCAACCAGTTGAAGAAGATGATAATGGTGGAACTAGTGTTGCTGTTGTAGAAGGCTATGATGTTCCACACACTGGGTATGAGAACTACTTTGCCGGTTTTGAGGAACATATGATAACACAGCTGCATACCATGCATGAAGAAGAGAGAAACCACTATCAATTTGTGAAACCAGGTTTCAGCACATTGAAGGATCTCTTGAGGATGTTTAAAACAAGCTAGGCCACATGTTCTTTAATCTAGACGACTGAGCTTACTGAACTCTTATTCCCTCACTTTGATGAATGCAAAGGGGGAGAAGTAGGTGGTGTGTTGTTAGGTCTGGTTTAGTAGGTGGTGTGTTGCTTGTTCAGTTTGTTCCTGGTTCAATTTGTTGTTTTTATTTTCTATTTTATCTACTGTTGCTATGTTGTTTTTCTGTTGGTTTATCCAACTTTGCTGCTTTAATGGGTATCTAGTTTGTTGAAAGTTGTAGTAATATGTCTGCCCCATGTATTATGTAAAATCCAGCTGATCAAGTCATTCTAATCTGTTGCCCGGATATACATTATGAAATGAAATATGAAGTATTTGTTTTTTATGTTTAACATGGTTCTATTTCTAATACTGTCTTATTTCTTCTCTTTGATACATAAACGTGACAATGGAGTATGGGGGAGAAATGGCTAATTGCAGAAAAATCTGATCTGGACTGGTTTGAGAATGATAAGGATTTTAACTAATTGTTTCATTTCAATCATTTTGATTTTAATTATTTCTCTGAACCTGTTAAATTTACATATTACTAATCAACTGTCCTAGAGTTCAGTTGTTACAGGTTGAAGCAATACAACACAACACACATGTGTTTACTTTCATCAAATTGGGGGAGATTGTTAGCACCAGGAGTTGCTGAATATGATTTGATAAATCAACACAAGAATGAAGTCTTTAATGGATCCTAGCTTGTAACACGAAGTGCATGAAGACTCATAAAGCTTGATGGAGTGTTGTTCCTAAACTTAGGCTATGTGTGTTTGTGAGTAGTGTCTTTGGTTTAAAATCATATGTTACATAGTTGGTAATTCGAAGTAAGCTCCAAAATCAATTTGATTAATCATACTTTCAAAAGATTAAATAATAACAAATCAAATTTCGATAATCTATTTCAAAAAGAGAATTAGTAAACTGTTTTCAGAATCTAAACCTGATGAATTTTTTGGATAATTCAATTGATTAGATTATTGACTCAATCGATTGAAGTTTTAAGGGTCAACTAATCTATTTTCTTATATAATGACCATGCATGTGTTTTTCAAATAACAATAAGACAGAGTAATCATTTTTGAGTGAACTGAAGTGAAATTTTCGAGAGAAAGTATGCTTACATCGTGTGATCATTTTTGGCAATTGATTTTCATCAATAAAACTGATCTTGGAGCTTTACTGTTGAATTGATCTTGTGTAACAGTGATCTTGATCCAGAGCTAAGTGTTCTACTATAATTTTAATACATTTTGTAATCTGTTGGGTAGAATCACTATTATAATTGAATTATTCTTTATCATCTCTTTGTACTGTGTGTGCTGGGTTACATATTACAAGGTGTTTGTAATTCTAACAGGTTTAGTGCAGAGGGTTCTGCATTGGTTAGACAACTACTGTAAGGTACAGTAGGCTATTTGCTGCTAGGAGTAGTGTTTGTTTGCGAGTTGCAAGTGTTTGTGTATCTGTAAACTTATCTTAGAGATCTTGATTAGTGGAAATCTTTGCTAGTTGGCAAAGGACTGGACGTAGCCCTTGAGAAATGGTGAACCAGTATAAATCTTTGTGTTCTTGATCTTTCTTTCTCTCTTCTTGAACACTTATATTTTCTGTTATCGAACACTCAATTAATTGTTCTTCGCGCTTAATTGATTGTTCTTTCTATTGTTATTACTATATCTTTCTGAAACTGTTATATCTTTCATACAATTGACTGGAACTCATTTTTTATTGTATTGATGTGTTGATGCTTTTATGATATCACAGTTTGATTGATAAAATTTCAGAAAATATATTTTCTTGATTCAAATTGTTGTTTCTTGATCTTAGTATTTTATCTGAACTGTTGTACTCAGTGATTGATTTGTTGAATATTGTGTTTACAATTTATCTACTGGATTGAATTCTCTTTATCAATATCTTTTTGTAATCAATTGATTGTTTTCACTTCTGTTTCTAATATTGTTTGACCAACTGGATATTTGAATCTATTCTGGAACATATTGATCTTTGCTGTGTAATTCTAAAATTCATTGATCAATAAATTGATAAAGAATTTTCATTTGAATCTTTAACACTTTCCAGTATTTTGCAAAAAGTTTTTGAAAGTTTTTAATAGTTCAATTCAATCCCCTCTTGAACTCGGCCTAAACCTATTTTCTACAACCATCACATGACTTGACATCTCTTTTGCTGCCCATACAGTTAGGAAAGTCATGCATTCCCCTCAACATTTCCACTTTCCAACAATACACTGCATTATTAAGTATCTCTTTGGCACCTCCACCCGTGGCTTATTTTTCTATGTTGGTTCTTCACTACATTTCCAAGCATATAGTGACGTTGATTGGGCTAGTTATCCAAACACAAGGAAATCTACTAATAGTTGGTGTATGTTTCTAGACGATGCTCCAATCTCATGAAAATGTATGAAACAATACTCGATTTCTATGTCATCTTATAAGTAAAATATCTTGCCATGTATGTAGCATGCTTAGATATTATTTGGTTACGTGGTGTTCTGTCAAAACTTGATTTTACTCAAGCATAACCATTTCCACTACATGTTGATAATACAAGTGTCATTAATATTTTAACAAATCATGTTTACCATGAACGAAAAAAACACATAGAGGTTCATTGTCACTCCATTTACAAAGTCTATGACTATCAAGTTATCACTCTTCCTCATGTCTCCTCATTGGCCCAAATCGTTGATGTCTTTACCAAATCCTTGACATGTCAACACCACAATGTCCTAATTAGCAAATTGATGCTCGTAGATTTACTAGCATCAATTTGAGGAGGGATGTCGATGAAATTAATTGTTAAAATATTGTGGAATTAATTGTTGGGATATTATGAATTAATTGTTGGAATATTATGTAAATAGAATTAATTGTTAGAATATTAATGGCAGAATATTTGCTATTATTAATAGAATATTTGATTAGAATATCCGTTTTATTAGATTACCAAAATATGTCCAATTGTATAATAGTAATTATATCTTCACAATTATGATAACATTTATAACAATTTAACTATTATTTAAGGTTAAAAATTAGTTGTGTATTACACTATTTGTATCAGAATCCTCCACTAAGAGAATACAAAATTTTGACCTACAATTCATTAGGTTTGACGCAAGCAAAAATGAATTTCACTTTTTATTGATTAATCAATTTTTTTAGTGATTCAAAGATTCATCCATATTGGAAGATAATGATATAGAAGACATTAGGATGCACTGGATTTCATAATAATGGTATAGAAGACACTAGGATGCATTGGACTTCATTTTTTTGAAGTATTTGTGATAAATTGTAGAATTCTTTAATTTATTTAAATATATAATCAAATGTTATATTTTAATCTTTTTTTATAATGTTTATTGAATAATGTCATTTAATATTAAATAAATTAATTTGTCTAGAAGTTATACATTATTATGTTGGTGAATGACATTATTATGAATGGAAGAACCTAGAAAAATAAAAATATTTTCTAAAACATAAGCTAACTATGACATTTATCACAATAACAATTATAGAAAGTCAGACTTAATAAGTTTTAGTAGGTTATATTTTCTATCTTGGCTCTATAAAAGTCATCAAAGTAATATCTGAAAATTAATTTCAACATAATTATTGTCAAACTTGTCATAATAAATCATATGTTTTTTTTAATAATTTTGATCAGAACTATTATAAAAAGTAGTGTACAAAAATTAATTTTTACATTAATTTTGCATGTTTTATGATAGTTGATAGACAACCAAAATAGTAAGTTGAACTTGCTATAACGATTCTTAACTTTCTATAATTTTTTTTATATTATCCAGATTTATACCGATTATAAAACTAACATTAAAATCTTATAAAACTAAAATAAAAGGTTTCATTTATGATAATAATATACTTAATGCAATACTTGTAATTTACTAAAAATGTTACATGCTTATATATATATACATTTTAACAATCAAAGATATGTTGATGAAATTTGTTTTTTCATGTTCTTTCAGTAATTTTTTCCACGTCACTTATATAACACATTAGCATTGAATAAAATTAACCGTATTAATTAATGTAAGAAAAAATGTATTAAATAAATAAAGAAAAATACTCAAAATAGATATATAAGATTTAATCTATATCTACGAAGTGGGTTCTAATTATGCATAAACACAAACAAATGCAAAGATGGCACCATGCAAATCCTAGTTAAATTCGCATAAGCTTATTCTGATCACATTTGAGACAACTTTTAAGCGCCAAAGACAAAAGAAAGCTTAATCTTAACCACCTTGGTCACGTGAACCTTTGCATCCAATGACAAACTAAAAGATACCAAGTTCATCATTTTTGAGAAAATAATAAATATTTATATATTTCTTTTATGGTGCTTGGGCCACCGGCTTATTTTAATATCCATAGATGCTAACAGTCACAAGCGTTCATTGTAGTTAGCATATTTTTATTGTTATTACTATTTTTTCATTAAACACAGAAGTGTAGCACATTTCCCATTTAGTATCGCTCGCTCTTGTGTGTATTTTTGTCGCCTAATTAACTATTTTATCGCTCATGTGGGAATGTGAAGCTATTAATTGGTTAGTGTTTTTACTTAATAAGCTTTATAAGATTCTACCATGCAAGCTAAGCATTTGGTCTACTTTGATGAGCACTTACATGTTTTTGCTATGGTCCAAACATTCAGAAAGCTTATTCAGTGAAAATCTTAGCCAAAATTAATGCTTGAAGTCGGATTTAGTTATAGCATTAAACATGATAAAATCTTTGAAACTTTTACCATTTTTATTCTTTTGAAGAATAATATTGTAAAAAATATAGAAAAATATCAATTTTTTATAATTATCTGAGTAAGATGAATTTTAAACTTAACTTAATCTTATAAAACTAATTTATACGATAATTTTTATATTCACTTATAAAAAATTTAATTTGTGATAAATATAGGATCTTCAACACGTTTGTACTCATTTATAAATTATTAAAAAACTTTATTTTTAATCGATATGAAATTTTTAACAAACTTTTTTAATGTCGAGACTTCCTAACTCGTACGTATGACTATATATTTAGACTATATGTTTAGACAATAAATCCAACAATCTTATTAAAATAAATACCGATACTATTTTAAAAAATAAATTTTTAAATATAACTTAACTTTAAAATAAAAACTAACTTTAAGGATAAAAATTACACTCACAAAGTATATAAAAACTTTATTCCTAATCAATATAAAATTTCTAACAAAATATTAAAATTACATTCTAGGAACTGTTAAGATTACATTAAAGGCACGCAGGTATAATGAGGAAAAAGAAAAATTGTAAAGAAAAAGTAAACTATGTATAAAAGTGTATGTCTTAAAGTAATGTTTAGTAACCTGGAAGATGAAAGGGCATTAATGGGTATGGCAATGTGTATGACAAGTGGTGATAAAATATGATGCCTAATTAGATCTAGTATTGGACGTGTTCGTTTCTCCCCGTAACCCAGTTTTGAGTGAAGACAAAATTACATGTCTTAGATAACAGTGTTAATCTGATGTGAGACAGTATCATTAAAAAATAGGCAAAATAAAGCAAAAGACAACATTGTCACAGTCATTGAACACATGCAGCATCTGTGCCATAAGGAAAGCGAAGATGACAGAAAACCAAAATCGTAACAAGAATAAAAGTAAAAACAGCTGGAAATACGACGTGGCTCATACCTATTGGATGCAAAGTTGGCACAAAGACAATGATCATGCATCCAAGAATGCCCAAACACCACACAATATTCACTCTTCGCTTTCACAGACACAATCCCCGGATCAACCTACTTCAATTTCATTATTTAGCTTCAAATATATATAATTTTCTTTCTTCTCTTTTTAACTACATATTTTAAAAATTTCTCTAACATCCAAATAAAATAATTAAAAAATGTCAAAGTTTTTATTATGAATACATTTCTAAAATGTAAATAAAAATAAAAATACGTAGAATGACGTATATGATATAAACATTTTGACGTGAAAAAAAATTTAAATTGTGATGAAATACGTACGTATGAAAGTATATCCTCGACCCCCCAAAACGCGTAGCATCGATCGTCTTCTGATTTCTCTTTCTCTTACATTTCCATTCTTCTTCTACTTCACCATTATTTCTCTCTGTTTCTCTCTCTCTCGTTCTACTCTATCTGCTTCAACAATGTCTTCTTCACACCACTCTTTCCTCTGCTTCATCTTCTTCTTCAGCATTCTTACCCTCACACATTCCTCAATCGAGTACCTCAAGTTACCGTTACTCCCTCGAACAACACTCTCCAACGTCTCCAGCATCCTCGCCGCCGACCTCCACCGCCTCTCCGGCCGCCGTACTTTGCCTCAGTCCCCGCTCACCTCCGGCGCTGCCATGGGCTCCGGGCAGTACTTTGCGGACCTGCGCATCGGATCCCCGCCGCAGCGCCTCCTCCTGGTGGCCGACACCGGCAGCGACCTAGTCTGGGTGAAATGCTCCGCCTGTCGTAACTGCTCCGCCAACCGACCTGGATCCGCATTTCTGCCCCGACATTCCAGAAGCTTCTCCTCCCACCACTGCTACGACTCGCCGTGTCGATTGGTCCCTCACCCCACCCCCGCACACTGTAACAACCGCACCAAACTCCACACACCCTGCCGCTACCAATATTCCTACGCGGACGGGTCCACCACAACGGGCTTCTTCTCCAAGGAAACGACGACGTTCAACACCAGCTCCAACAAACAAGTGAAAATTAAAAACCTGGCATTCGGGTGCGGGTTTAAAACCGCAGGCCCCAGCGTAACAGGCTCCAGCTTCAACGGCGCGCAGGGCGTAATGGGACTAGGCCGCGGGCCCATTTCGTTTACTTCCCAACTTGGCCGCAAATTCGGGAACACCTTCTCTTACTGTCTACTCGACTACACCCTATCCCCGCCCCCCAAAAGCTACCTTACAATCGGCGCCTCCTCGAACGACGTCGTTTCGCGGAAGTTGTTCAGCTACACACCGTTTGTCACTAACCCTCTATCTCCCTCGTTTTATTACATCACCATCAAGAGTGTCTCCGTCGACGGCGTTAGGTTACCGATAAACCCTTCCGTTTGGGGCATCGACGACAAGGGAAACGGTGGCACCGTCGTGGACTCCGGGACCACGCTCTCTTTTCTAATGGAACCAGCTTATAGGCAGGTTTTGGCGGCGTTCCGGCGGCGGGTGAAGCTTCCTGTGGCGGAGGAAGCCGCCGCGCTCGGGTTCGACCTTTGTGTTAACGTCTCCGGCGTGGCAAGGCCGAGGCTGCCGAAGCTGAGATTCGTCCTCGCTGGAAAAGCGGTGCTGGCGCCGCCGGCGGGGAATTATTTTATTGAGCCGGTGGAGGGAGTAAAGTGCCTCGCGGTTCAGCCGGTTCGACCGGGTTCTGGATTTTCTGTGATTGGGAATTTGATGCAGCAAGGGTACTTGTTTGAATTCGATTTGGACCGGTCGCGGATCGGGTTCTCGCGTCACGGATGTGCGGTTCCCTAAACATGAAAATTGAACCGTAAAACGAACCGGGCTATTTATTTTAAATGATACGGATTTGTTTGTTATTGCCACGTGTATTTTTTGGGGGCATTTGAGTTTCTTTGGATTGTTGCTGTCAACAATTTCGGTGGACGAACGTTGTAATGATCTGTATTTTATTATATTTTATATTTTGGAAATTCTTTTTGGTTTATTTATTATTTATCTGATATTTTTGTTGTGTTGCCTATTTTTGAGAATAGGAAATGAAATAATGCTGTCATTGTGACGTCTCTATATGTAAAAGTTAAATATTTTAATTTATTTAAACTTAAAACAAATAATAATTATGATTTTTTTATTTATACTAGTTTTAGATTTTCAATTTAAGTGCATAAAATTCAATAACAACGATAATTTAAGCGAGAAAATGAAATAATGTTGTAGTTGAGATCTATTTTATGAAGAAAATAAATATTTTAATGTTTAAGTTTTAAAATGAATAATATTTGTGATTTTTTATTTATACTAGATTTTCGATTTAAATACATAAAAATTCAACAGTAAAGATAATTTAAGCGAAATAATATAATTCAGAATCACCATCAACAAACGTTTTTATGTGTTTTTTTTTTATATTTTCTAAAAGATTTGATTTTCAAAATTAAACAAATAAAAGTAAAGTATCTATATTTTTAAAGTTTTTTATTTTGAATTTGGATTAAATCAACCAATTATAAACAATTACCCAACAATTTTCAAATTTTTCATTTATGTAAATAAAAATATCCATTCCGTAAATTGTAATTTTAATTTTAATAAACAAAATTTAAACATAAAATTGAATATCCCATTATCTCAAAGTTTAATCTATGATAAGTAATAACTTTAAAAATACAATGTAAAGTATATCAAAATATGGAGAAATTCAGAATTTGAAAAAAAAAAAAAAATATATAAAAATAAAAAAAAATAAAAAAAAAAAAGTTAAAAAAATTAAATACCTAACAATAAAATAAAAAATTTCTTTTTTATACTTTTTCATTATTTTTTTTTTTCTCTCTCTCTTTTTTTTTTTTTTTCAAATTCTGAATTTCTCCATATTTTTATATACTTTACAATGTATTTTTAAAGTTATTACTTATC
>Ga0099825_1005070_pt1 | contig 17067 bp, 4 predicted proteins | sample SiratroredBW_FD_76838 | JGI IMG/M metagenome (GOLD analysis project Ga0099825, IMG submission 76838) | Root nodule microbial communities of legume samples collected from California, USA - Siratro red BW | ecosystem: Host-associated > Plants > Roots > Nodule | place: USA: California | collected...
CTGGATTTGACAAGTTTCCTCCGTATCTGTTTGTAAACTTGTTGGGAATTTGCTGAGAAGAAATTTATGGATAATTAGTACGTGATTACGTAATCAAACATCAAATATAATGCACTGTCTATATGTGTGTAGTTTCAATGTAATGAATGAGACATGCCAACATGAAAATAGGTAAAGATGAAAGTTTTAATGTTTACAAGCAAACATCAAATATAATGCATTTATATGCATGTGTGTAGTTTCAATGTTATGAATGAGACATGCAAACATGAAACATAGGTAAAGGTGAAAGTGTTCATGTTTACAAGCCTTTGAAGATTTGATTTAAGAATGGTCTTGAAGAAACCTATAGGCAGATGAGTAGCCATGGATGTTTGGACTCAGTTGCTCACACTGCTCTTTCTGGTCTGTACAACTGCTAAGAAGTGTTTGATGCAGAAGAATTTATTCTTAGATAAGTCTGTAATATTATTATTAAAATAAATGTATGTTATTATTGAAATATGTTTTATTTAATTTAATTGTCTTTAATTAAAAAACTTGTTTATCTGGCATAGGATGCATGTGCCCCTCCTTTCGAAGACTTTTTTCAACGAAGAGCATGTATGTTGTCAGAGGTAGTAATAAGTGCAGCTACTGTTCTTTCTGCATCATCATTATGAACTGTCAAAATATATAGATTTTTTATTTTCAGTGATTATGATTATCTGAACCTTTCTGCCAAAATCTGAACCATTATTGTAGTGGTAATCGATGACTAAAAATCCAGGTGCGGATGCAAACAAAAACATGCTCCACGGGATCTGATTTAAGTTTACATGCAGTCTGATCAATGGTCCTTCATCATCAGAATTTTGTTTCAATAAAAGTATTATTTCAGCATAAATTCTGAAATTATAGATTCTTAAAATTAAATACAAAATTATATATAAATATTCTTTTCAGTTTAAAAATTCATAACTTTTAAGTAAGATTCTGGATTTTAGAAATATAAATAATAATATTTTTTAGTTGAGCACTAATTTTTTATAATCATGTAAAATTAAAATATTGTATTATAAATTGTTTAACACTTTACACTACGTTTTCAAAATTGTGGTAATTGTCAACACATTATTCAATGATTATATAATTATTGTCTTGTAAAAAATGGTTGTTTATTATAAACGGCAAGACTTATCTAAATCACAGCTAAAAAAATTATTGTCTAAAATTTAAACCATGATTTGTGTTTTACACCACATTTTTATGTTGTTATATGAATTTATTGCAAAATGTCTTCCGCTCCAGAAAAAAGAGGAAAATCCACACCAATTGTCTTAGGAATGCAAACAGGGATGAAGCTAGGTTAAAGCCTGGGTCATCATTGCTAGTTGTTCATTATAACCTTCACATTATTATGTGAGTTTGTCAATCGTTGCTCACATCGATTGTATACGTATGTTTTCTGTTATCGGACTCAATGGAAGTATCAAATTATACGAATTATTAGAGATTTAAAAAGGAAATTATGCAATAATGTACGTTACGAACTAATATTCAGGAATGAGTTGATAAGAGTTTAATAGTGTAATATAAATAAAAGAAGTACTCAACATTTATCAGTGTGGGTATGACAGTAGGTAGAGAGATGACAGAAGAGAATGAATAATTTGCTCACCTATAAATAGAAAGAAAAAGAATAATTTAGAAAGAGAAGAAATAACTTAGAGCTAAGAATGCAAAGAGACAATAGACATATACTCACAATGTTTATAAGATCTCTTTGACTCCTTCTCATATTTTCTTTTAACCCAATTTTCTTCCACCTTTCTTTTACCATTAACAAAGTCAATAAGTGTTATATCAACAAATTTACATATGATAATATTTAAAATATGAAAACAATAATATAATTCATAATTCAATATGCTAATGTTTCCTTTTGGTTATGTTTATCCATAGTTCATTATGTAATGATTATGTTGTTAAGTTTAATTAATTATGCAAATCAACTAACATAATCAATTATGTTTTAACTAAATAGGTCTTTTTCATTTTGGATGTTCAATCATGGTATTTTCAAAATACTCGTACCTTTTCCTTCTTATATGAGTATCTAAAATCAATAAAATACTTATAATAAATTAGTTTTAAAAAATAATTACAAAATAATATAAGTCAATTCATTTTTGTTGACTTAAATTATTTAATATTATTATTATGAAATTTTGGTGGCTAAATTCATTTTTTATTCTTTTGGCTTAACTTTTTTTATTCTTTAACTTTGGTTTATTAACTAATTATTCGATAAAAACTTATTTACAAGTAAAATTAAATATTTTCATTTATACTATCATTTTTTCTGTATTGATTAATACCTAAAGACAAAGCATAAATTAATTTTGATATAATTGTAAAAAAAAATCATATACTAGTAATATTAACACCAATATTTATAACAAAAAAATGACCATCTTAATAAATCTTGTTAATGCATCATAATAAACTCAAAAATATACTGAGTGAAGAATATAATAACATAATTCATTTGCAATGAATTATACTTTAAGAAATAATCAATTATACCCTTCTGAAATATATAGTCTTTAATATAATATACCAGCTTAAGTTACAAATGAAATTATGAAACTAAGAGCAAACTGGTAAAATCTGTTACTTGATTATGAAATCAGCTCATCATGAATTTCAATAGATCTAACGGCAGAAAAATTTTCACCTCATCAATGAAGCAAACAAAACATTAATATGTTAACTTAAAATATTTTAATTACCTATATTTTTTTAGTGTTTAAATTTTTTTTTCTAATGTTTAGTGTGGGTTATTCTAATGTAATATAGTATAATAAGTTTTAATTCAACCCTTTAATGCATTTGACTTAAGTAAGATACACAATCACAAGACAATTTTCCTCTTCAACATTTTTGTCATTAGATATAACTTAACTTATCCTTGAATAGAAAAATATGTTAGAAATTGCAATGTTTCTATTGGTAAAAAATATCTTTTTATTCTCTATGTTTAATTGGGATGTATGTCATATATATTTTTATTAATTTATGAATTAAAAGATTATTAGAAAATAGATTTATATATTCAAGTTTTTTATTATATGATTCTAATTGAAAATATCTAACTAATAAAAAAATATAACTAACTTTCCTTACCTGACTTAAGCAAAACGTTAAGAGTTCTCAAGTTTTCACAAAAGATTTTTCAAAGATCAGATTATGTCATTATCATAAATCTATTAATGAGTATATTTTTATTTATATTTAAGGTGTGTTTAGAACCAAACACGGATTTACCGCGATGGATCAAATACGAAGAAAGTTAACATTTCGAAAAATAAAATATTATTAAAATAGAAAAATGAGATAAAATCTTTTTGAAAACTTTCTTTGCCAACTGCGAAGATTTGCGAACGAGAAAATTTTTTCAAAACATTTTCTATTTATTTAAATATTAATATAAATATATATAATAATAAAATAAATATAATTAATTATATAATATAAAATTATTATTATTAATAATATTGATTTTTAATAAAATTATAAAAATATATATTTTATTTTTTAAAATAATAAATAATTAAAAATATATAATACTTAAATTTATAATAAAATAAAAATGTTATAATAATTAATAAAATATTTTTTTATAAATAATTATAATAATATATTAATATATAATCGATTACGTATATAATATATATATAATCGATTACGTTTTAAGCGTATAATTACTTTAAAACGTAATCGATTATATTTATATTATATACGTATAATCGATTACGTTTTAACGTAATTTGATTATTTATATATATAATATAAATAATAAATAATAATTAATTAATATTTTATAATATTATTAATAAAATTATTAATAATAATATAAATATAAATATAATTTAATAAAAATAAATTTAAATTTTTAAATTATTATCAAAAAATAATAATGATTTTTATATTTCATATAAAAAAATTTTATAATTTTAATTTTCTATTTAAAAAAATAATTTTTTAATTAATAAATATATTTTATAATAAATTAAATTTATATTAAAGATAATTATTAATTTAATAATTTTGTATATATTTTTAAAATAATTATTAATTATATTAAATTAATTAATTACATTTATTTTTAATTATAAAAATAAATTTATAATTTTATATATTAAAATATTATTATATCTATCACATCAATCGCAAACTTTCATAAATTTTCTATTCAAATCTTACCATCTTTCACTTAATCCAAACAACTAAATTCTCCTCTCAAATCATCACTAATCCACTCACTCAAATTCACTCCCCAATCCAAACACACCCTTAAAGTATTTAACCTTGACTTTCTTAGACTATAATTGAGAATAAATTTATTGTTTTAAATAAGAATTATCCAATCAGGATTAATTAGACCTTAATTGAGATTATTGGTTAAATTTGGATTTTAAACATTGTCGCAACTGGGATCGCGGTGGGGAGACGATAACGAAAAATTTAACTTAAAAAAAATAATATTTTTATTAGAAATGGAGTTGCCACCATAGTTTATTATAGAAAATTATGGAAAAACAAAAAAAAATATCTACGAACCAGATTTAAGATTCGGGAGTCGGTTACGTGTGAGGAGGTATTAGCATCCCTACAACGCCGTCTTGAGACGGTACTTTTAATCAAATAAGCAAAAATAAGTATGGTTTTAGAAAATGTTATTTTTCCTAAAAATAATTACAATTAAAATACAAATAAAGACAAATAAAAACAAACAAATACTAAAGAAAATAAAATAAAATAAAAATAAACAAAAAATAAAAATAAATTAAAATGAACATAAATACAAATAAACAAAAATAAGAAAACAAAGATGCAAATAAATGAAAATAAACAAACAAAGAAAATATTTTTTTATTTTTTGGACCAAACAAGGATTGATCTTGGTCCTATATATTTACATACAGGAAAATCAAGGTTCATGTAATTCTAAATTGAAAATTTGTTTGATGATGTTTGATATTTTAATTTTAAAAATTTTATATTTTTTTTTATATTTTCACAAATTTATTTGAAATAAAACATTTTTTATTGATTTGTTAACAAAACAAAGAAAAAGTAATGGTAATAATGATAATAATGGTTTAGGGTTTCTTTTGAGTGCTCTGATGGATCTGATGGGTTTAAGGTTCCTTTTGAGTGCTCTGATGTTCTTGCTTCCATGATTCATTAAGATTTTGATTTTTTGTGGGTTTCCTTTTAATGCTCTGATAGGGTTTAAGGTTCCTATTAAGTGCTCTGATGTCTTGCTTCCATGATTCTCTAAGATGTTGAGTTTTGGAGGGTTTCTTTTGAGTGCCCTGATGGGTTCTGATGGGATTTAGGGTTCCTATTGAGTGCTCGGATGTTCTTACTTTCATTATTCACTGAGATGTTGAGTCTTGGAGGGTTTCTTTTGAGTGTTCTGATGAGTTCTAAGAGGGTTTGGGTTTCCTGTTCGGCTCATTTTTATTTGGAAAGATACAATATTTCTGATAGGGTTTAGGGATCTTATTGAGTGCTCTAATGTTCTTGCTTCCATAATTCATTGAGATTTTAAGTTTTGGAGGGTTTCTTTTAAGTGTTATGATGGGTTCTGATAGGTTTAGATTGATATTTGTTTAGCTTATAATGAGTGCTTTGTGGTCCAAGGATGTGCCTGAGGCAGTAACCAACCATTATCAAATACAACTTAGAATGAGGATGTGCTTAAGACAACAACCATCATCATCAAATATAATTCACGTGCAGTTTTAATAATAATACATAAATCGATATTGCAATTATTATAGATCAAACAAAACACAAAATCACAAAGCAATCACAAAGCAAGTTTGGATACAAAACACTACAAAAGAGTAGAAAGTGTATCAGTTGAAGACTATCTCTTTTTCGATCTTGGGCAGATGGTCTTGCTTAAAGAAAACTACCCAAGGTTATTTTCGATCTCTCTAGGTAAAGATAGTGTGGTGGGTGACTTGGTTGTCGGGGGACAAATTACGAGGGAAGGGTGTCTTAGTTGGAATTTAGGTTGGCGAAGGGAGAGGTTTATATGGGAAAAACACGAAGAAGAACAATTGGTGGCTACAATCTCAAAAGTTTGTTGGCATGTAGAGGGCCACGATAGGATGGTGTAGGTAGGGGACGACTGACAAGAGTATACAATTAAATCTGGGTACAACATACTAAAGAAGGAGGATCAAGTGTAGTCGTCTGAGGTTTTCAAGTTGTTATGGAATCTAAAGATAGCTCCATCAGAGGCGGTATGTGCATGGAGGTTACTGCTGGATAGATTTCCAATCATGTCTAACTTAGTTAAAAGAGGTTTGCAGCTAACAAACTGTCGCAACCGGTGTCACGACGGGGACGACGAACAAAATAAAATTTAAGTTTTTTTTTTCAAAACAGAGGAGTCGCCACCATAGTTTATTATAAAAAAAACTATGGAAAACCAAAAAAAAATGATAAAGCAAGTTTGTGAAAACCAGATTTCAGATCCGGGAGTCGGTTACGTATGGAGAAGGTATTAGCACACCCACACGGTATCTTTAATTAAATAAATAAAATGGATGTAATTTTCAAAATGTTTATTTTCCCAAAAAAAGGTGATAAAAATGAAGATAAAAACAAAAAAAAATATTTTTTTTATTTTTGGAAAGGGTCCGACAAGGTTTGACCTTGCTCCTACGTATCTCCATCAGGAATGGAGAATCAGAGTTACGTAGTTCTTTAAATAAATTTGTCTGTTGATTGTTTTGAAATTTTAGAATTTTCATATGTTTTTTTTTAGTAATAGAAATATTTTTAAGTTTCAAAATTTTATAATTTTTTATTTTTAAAAAATAAATATTTTAAAAAGATATTTATTTTTAAAGTATCTAGAATATACAACCCCAAAGTTTATTTCCAAAGTTTTATATTAAATATCTTATAACGCATGTGACAATTTGATATTTAACATTATTAGAAAATATAATATCCCAAAATTTTATTTCAAAGTTTTATATTAAATATCGTATAACGCGTGCGGCCATTTGATATTTAAAAAATCTTAGAATAATAATATTAGATATCGTATGACGCGTGCGGCCATTTGATATCTAACATTATTAGCAAATATAGTATTCCAAAATTTTATTTATAAAATTTTAGTAATCCAATTTAATTTTTATTAAAATAATAAAAATAACAATTATAACACAATAAAATAAAAATAAAAAATAAAACATACAAGATATAAGCTTAAAATATGGAGGTACACAAATAAAAAATGTTGTAGTTTTGAAATAACCCCAAAGGTCCAAAATCATTTTTTTATTATTTTTTAGGTTGATGGTGCAATGGTAATGTGGAGGGTACGAATAGTTTTTATTATTTTTTTAGGTTAGTGGTGCAATGATAATGTGGGGGGGTGCGAATAGGAAGGCCCCAACTCCACAACCCTAGCCATCATCACCTCAACCCTAAGCCACCACCACCTTACTCTGAACCCATGTTAGGTCTACCAACCCAAAGCGGTAGCGGTGACGGCGAAGGCATGCGGTGCGGCGGCGGCGGCAGGCGATGCGACGGCGGCAGACGGTGCGGGAAGAATGGCGGGTGACGGCGGAGGTTGTTTTGGGACTATTTTAAAGTAATTTTGGGAGCACAAAATATATGGACAAAATACAAAAAAGAATGTATGGAAGATGGAAGATGATGGATTCCTTTTATTATTTAAGAAATAAGAAAAAAAAAATGCCATAAATAGCCAAAGGACCTCCTTTTTTTATTTTTTTTATCTTTATATGAAAATGAAATAATGAAGAAATAAAAAAAACATCACAGGAAGATAAGAACACAGGATTTACAAATTTCTAACTTCAAGATCTATATGAAAATATAAACCTTACAAATCATACCTGTAAGTGTTCTTCAAAAATGATAGTCTCCTTTCCAAAAGTTCTTTGCTTCTCAATTTTAAATTGAGTGTGGATAGCAAGACAGGAGAATCAATCTTCTCTTCTTCTCTACTTTCTCTCTTTTTTCCTCTTTTCCTTCGTATCTCTCAAAGTGATCAATAGTTTTTTTCTTAACGTAAGAGTAGTTAGCACTTAAGTGAATCTCTTTTTTTATTATTTAATTTATTTTTATTCTGAAAGTAGTTCAGAGCAGTTTTGAAAGATTGACCATTTTTTTTCTTTTTTTTATTATTAAAGATGAAGTATAGATGAACGTGAGATGAAACAGTTTGAGAACGGTCATATCTTATTTTTTATATTTTTGTTATTGAGAAATGAGAACATGGGTAGTTCAGAGTAATTTTAAGATTGACTGATTCTCTTTTTTTTGTTATTATTTTAAAGATGAATTAAAAGAAGTAGTTTTAAAACAACTTCAATTTCTTTTTATGTATTTTTCTTTTATTTATTATTCTGTTTTTATTTTTATGTTAATTATTTATTTATTTATTTGATTTTCCATTTATTTTCTTTATTATTTTTTTATTTACTTTGTTTTTCTGTTTTTGTTAACTGTTATTATTTTTTATGTTTTGTAAAAAATGGATAAATTCAAACCCTCTTTTTATTTGTTTTATTATTTATTATTTTTTTAATAAAAACCTAAACTAATCAAGTGTATATATTTTTTCTATTTATTATTTTCTTATTCATTTTTTTATTTTGATTATTCAATTAATTATAGACACATTTTTTATTTTTTTAATTTTAATTTATTTACCCGGACAAAATCGGGTGTTGACACGAACTTGTTATGCCCTTTTTGTCAAGAATGTGTAGAATTTGCTCAACACGTGTTTGCCATATGTAAGGTGGCCCAAAAAGTTTGGGATCAGTGTGACAGGTGGGTTGAGAGTGTCACCGCTAGACATGAGTCTATTCTTGTCCACTTTTAGAGCTTCTATCTTTTTTGCCAACGTCATTGTGCTAATAAAGCTTGGAAAGAGATGTGGGTGGCTATTGTGTCGGAGATTTGGAATCATAGGAATAAGGTGGTATTCAATATAAGGGTAATGGATGCTGTAAAAAAGTATTTACTATAACATAGTTAAATGATTGGTTATGGCTTAAGCATATGTGTATGAGAATCTCATTCTCATATCCAGACTGGCATTTCTCACCACTAAAGTGTCTCGAATCTTTAGATTAGACATTTTAGTTTGTTTTAGAGGTGCATGATGAGGGGTGTATTTAGTGGAGAGTACACTTAGTTTTATCAATCTTGCAGTATTGGTGTTTGATTGTTTTGCAGGTGGTTTTAGGGAGGTGTGCAAACTAAAGCCTGATGCATATTATTGCAGAGGAATTTAAGTGTGTGGTAGTTTTAGTGTGGGTCGGATTCCTATCTAACGATCCAGGACGTAATCCAAGACGTGAAGAATAGAATAAGATAAAAGTGGATGGGGTTATATGTATAGTGTGCTGCCTGTGGAGGGGAGCGTCTATTGTTTTTGGCCCATTTTTGCCTTGGCTTACTACTTGGTAGGGTCGTTAAGCATAGTGATAGGTGTTTCTTTTTCTTAATTGTACCTTGTTCTTTTAGTCTAACATCTTTCTCCTCTCCGGACACCGAGTTTCTTGATTCCTGGTTTATCCAACTTGTATAAGGGTTGGATTATCCTTGAAGTATTTCTTTTTATTTAATTTATGTTTGGTCGTTCGAAAAAAAAAAACTAGTCCACAACGTAATTATTTTTTATTGTCATGTAATTTTGTTGAAGCTTATTGTTTTTTTATGAATTTATGTATGGTTCTTTATTGTTATTATACTTAGTATACCTACTGGCATATTTCTACAAATTTAGCTGGTTGATTCTAATGTGACGTAACTAATCTCACTACATCTTTTAATGACGATGGATTATATATTTATGATAATTAATACTCTGTTATCAATCATTATAATTCTCATATATTACTATCATTATTATTTTTTAACAATAACTCAGATTCTAAAACTCTAAAAGAGCCTGCAGATATAGATCAAAGATGCACTGATTCAATATTATGTTTATTTATTTATATTATTTTTATAGTCTTATAAAAGTGGATCTCCACTCTGTCTCGTTAATAAACTATTATCAATTTTAAATGTAAAAATTCTAAAATTAAATTAATAATTTTTTATAAAAAATGAAATAAAAATAAAAATATAGCTGTGTAAGTTCCTTGAATAAATGTTCCATAAATCCTCTGAGGTTTATTTCTTTTCCTTGTTTCACATCTGTTTACGCATTTTCCATCTGTTCATTAAGGTTATTGTTTATCCCGTCGGTAGGATAATTTAGTTCCCCGAGAATATTTTATTTTCCATATATTTTCCTCGACAAGAAGATATAATATTTGTTTCTTATAGTGTTTTGTTGCCATTCACCATAATACAATAGGTCAAAACAAGTAGTACTAATCAAACCAAAACAGTTGCACGTATAGTATCACTCTCACTCTCAACAATGAAATGGATTTTGCAGTTTCCAGTTGATAGAGAGCGACCGTGGTGACAGATAAACTTCTATATCTTACTAGCCAAAAGTTAAAACCAAGTTTTGAGAAAGACAATAGATAAACTATTAAACCTTATGTGACTTTTCAACATGTTCCGGAGATTGAAAACATATTATATATAATATATGGTTTGCTAAATAGCCTGTTGCGAGAATGTGATCAGTTGTTGAAAAGTGAATCATCAACTTATAGATTTGAAAGAAAAAAAACCCATAAAAAATTATACAATGACCTTAACCATTCAAAAAGATGAAGGGAAAACGTTATTTTGTAGGGTAATTTACGGAAAACAGTGTTATGAAAGTATAGATCTTATGTGTTCTAATTAAATTTTCAAAATACCAAAATTGATCTCTTAAGGCATATTTAGGGGTGCATAAGCTACCTACCCAATTTTTGAAATTGCTATTATCGATGGTGTTATTGCAAATGGCAACAAGGAATCAGATTTTAGGCTGCTCAGCCATGAAAGCAAAAGGCAAAAGACCAAAAAGTAACACTAAGAAGAAAGCAACATTACAGTATTTAATAGAAAAACCATGTCACCTTAGGTGGCCAAGTAAACAAAAAGGCCACAAAACCCACCTTGATCACTCAGACTTCAACATATAAAATTTACATCCTTGTTACCAGAATGTTTTCTCCAAACGGCTAAATCCAATAATGAACTAACAGATATAATAATATAGTATTCGGAAACGCAACTTTCTCAGAATACATAGAGAACAATGAAAAAGCATCGTAGCAGCAATGGAATTTTATACTCATTTTTGTGGCAACAAGCATCCATATAATACTATCACCATACGTCAGGATTCTTAATTAAAAACCAAAAGTCATCATTAAACAACAAATTGGCCTTTACAATGATAACGACATGCAGAAACAAGACAGAGATCGGTTATCAGCCTTTTAACTTGCACAACTCTGGTTTACTCGGTTGCTGAATAGGGACGCCGAATAGAACAAGTCACCATTGTTTTTTACAGCACCACTTGGCACTTTTTCAGTAATTTAAGCCGGCCCCTCGTACATACATATATACATACATACATAATGCATGCATATACATATACCCTTTGTTTCCAATTACAGCTTCCTTAAAACTTGGACTACGCAGTCACCAAAATCCTTCACCTTTCAGAACACTGATCCATGAGAAAGAAGTGAGAAAAGGAAAGATGGACAGGCTCATAAAAGTAGACCCGACAAACACTGTCTCAATAAGGATCGAGCCAGGCCAAAAATGCCACGGCAAAATCACCTTACGCAATGTTATGTACACCATGCCGGTGGCTTTCAGGCTTCAACCGTTGATCAAAACGCGTTACACTGTGAAGCCTCAATCTGGAATCATATCCCCATTAGCCACAGTCACCATAGAAATCCTCTACCATCTCCCACAAGGCTCCACTCTCCCTCATTCCTTCCCTCACTCCGAAGACTCCTTCCTCCTTCACAGTGTGGTGGTTCCCGGCGCCACCATCAAAGAACCCTCCTCCATGTTCGAATCCGTCCCCTCCGACTGGTTCACCGCCAAGAAGAAACAAGTGTTCATCGACAGTGGCATCAAGATCATCTTCGTGGGCTCGCTCATTCTCGCGCAGCTTGTCCACGACGGGTCCATAGACGAAATCAGAGAAGTTCTCGAACACAGCGAAGCTTCATGGAAAGCCGTTGACTCCGTTGACTCAAACGGCGACACGCTCCTCCACGTGGCGATTTCCAAAAGCAGACCCGACCTGGTTCAGTTACTCCTCGAGTTCAACGCAGACATCGAAGCAAAAGATCGTTCTGGCATGACCCCACTGGAAAAAGCTTGCTCTTTGGGAGAAGAGCTAACCGTTGAGCTTCTCTTAGCTCACAGGGCCGCCACAGAGAGAAAGGAAACGTCGTCGTTGGGAGCGATTCATTTGTCGGCGAGAGAAGGGCACGTGGAGGTTCTGCGGCTGCTGTTACTCAAAGGCGCGAACGTTGACTCGTTGACCAAAGACGGGGAAACCGCGCTGCACCTTGCAGCGAAGCATGGGGAGAGAGATTTCGTGAGGATGTTGCTGGCGAACGACGCGAGAACGGACGTTCGCGACTCGCGAGAGGGTGACACGTGTCTGCACGTGGCGGCGGGTGTGGGGGACGAGGAGATGGTGAAGCTGTTGCTGAAGAAAGGGGCGAACAAGGATGTGAGGAATTTTGCTGGTAGGACTGCGTACGAGGTGGCGGCGGAGAACGGGCATGCAGGGGTGTTCGACGCGCTGGGGCTGGGGGACGGGCTGTGCGCGGCGGCGAGGAGGGGGGAGGTGAGGAGCATCCAGCGGCTGATCGAGGGCGGCGCGGTGGTGAACGGAAGGGACCAGCACGGGTGGACGGCGCTGCACAGGGCGTGTTTCAAGGGGAGGGTGGAGGCAGTTAGGGTTTTGTTGGAGAGAGGGAGCGACGTGGACGCGAGGGATGAGGAGGGGTACAGCGCGCTGCACTGCGCGGTGGAGTCGGGGCATGCTGACGTGGCGGAGGTGTTGGTGAAGAAGGGGGTGGATGTAGAGGCGAGGACTAACAAGGGCGTGACGGCGCTGCAGATCGCGGAGGCGTTGGGTTACGTGGGGATTACGAGGGTGCTGGTTAGCGGCGGCGCGGAGAGCTTGGGACACGTGGCAGAGGCAGAACAGCATGTGGAGGTGAAGAGGAAGAAGAAGAAGAAGATCGTCGGAAAAAGGATTCCGGGGAGCTTTGATCGGTCAATGGCTTTGGCTGTGCTGTAGAAAAATTGTAGATTTCTCCATCATCTTCTTTGTTTAATTCTCACTCCTTCTTATTACTATAATTGTAATGCTAATAATTTCTTCATCCTTATTCAATGCCATCACCATCACAAAGGTGAATCACACTGGTGTAAATCTTTTTTACTATTCTTTCTTTTCTCAGTTGAGTAGGGATTTTGGCATATAAAAATCACATGCTCACCACAACTACACATTATCAATTATGTAAGAGTTAAATTGCATATTATTCATGATCTGCTTTTAATCAAGGACAAAGCTACTAACATAACCACTTCTTAGGCTTCATGTGTTAAGGTTTCATAATTTTCTAGATCTTTTGCAATGGGTTGCAGTTGACTAAAGAATTATAAATGCTTTTTAAAAAATTAATTATGAAAACTAGAGATTTCAAGAGTACAAGGAATTCAATTTTTATACTCAAGATATACATGTAGATGGATTACATGATTTTAGGTTAAATTATTTTTTAATTTTCATAAACTTTATTTTTTATTTTGATGTAATTAGTCTAGAAATTTTTTCATAATTTATAGGCCAGTTTCAAAAATTCCTAAATCATTCTAAATTAAAAAAGTTATTTTTATTTTTTAATATACAAATTCATAAGTAATTTTTATTCTTAATAACTTCTGAATTACATAATCTGAAAATCATAATTTTTGGCTTCCAAATTACATGGTTTGAAAATTATTTTTTTACATGTAAAAAGACTTATTGTGAAATCCACAAATCATTCTTGAGAACCAGAAGGAATTCTATCATAATGTAACATAACATTTTATCCTTTTTCTAAGTAAACAAAACCTGAGAAGTAGAAAATGTAAGACGAGAAAAACAATACGATTGGAAGAATGACACACAAGGAAACAAGAAAGGATCAACGACAACAATATAGAAAGTAAGTGCACTTTATCTTTTACGCACTCTCGTGAAAGATCAATTCTTGATTTGTCGTTCATATAGGATCCGATAGATTTATAGTCGAAGAGACTCATAAAAACAATTCACCAATGTAATTGCTTCTGGTTTTTAACCCTAAAAATTTGTACCAATTGAAATTTAAAAACTATATTTAGTTTATACAATATACATTCTTTCGCTTTACAAAATAAATATATAAAATTATTTTATTTTATGAAATAACTATAATTGAATTTGTTGTGAAAGGATTTGTTTATTATTGTGAGAGATGAAAAAAAGTTCTCTAAGCAGTTGAATCTTGAGATCCTGTGGGGAAAAGTATATTTTCCATCGTTCTATCTAAACATTAACTAATGAGAATAACAATTTATTTTAGATAGAACTATGAAAAATATTGTAAAATCTGAAAGTTATTTGAAATTGATTTTCACTTTTCGATTCTAGATTCTGAAAATTTAAAATTTATCAGAAAGACACTTTTATCTTTCGGCCAAAGTTAATTTCGAAATTAACAAAGGTACGGAAATATAGTATGATATTATGGAGGTGCAGGAAGAAACTCTCAACTCAATGAACTTTGACTGCAACCATGCAACAGAAACAGTTCCATTGGTTGGGCCTAATGATATTTTAAAAAACCCAAGGCCCGCAACTTAATATTTCTACCGACACTTTACAAGGTCAAAGGGCCTACTAAAATAATATCCAAAATTTGTCTTCAAAATTTTAATATATCAAGAACACAAAAAAAATAAGACCAAAAGTTCAACAAAAAAATTTGGACTCTTCCTAAATATTTCATTTGTTTTCAATTTTCTCAAATAAATTAGAGACTAAGAATAATTTTAAAATCTGCATTTTTAAATAAGTGTGACTTGTCTGCTTTGAAAAAAAAAAAAATCTCACATTTCTAGTCTTGAATTTTCTCCAGTTAACTTTTGGATGTAAATCTACAAATGAAAGAATTTAAATAATTTTCTCGTTATATATTAATTTTAAAAATAATTGTATATCATTTTTTTAGAAAAAGTAATATTATATTTTTATAAGTTTTGCCACGACTAATACTTTTATAATTTTTTATTTATATTTTAACTTCAAAAATTATTTAAATATTGAAAATTATATTATGATAATGGTATTGTAATATTATTTTTTTTAGTATTAAAACTCAAGATCTTAATAGTTTATACCCATCAATTTATGATAATAAAAGATTTTTTATCATTAGTCTTAATTTTCAAAACTGAACTGATGAGTATCATTTTTGTCATTAAACTTGTTGTTAAAGGACTGAGCTCTTTGTGGTTAGAATGTGACTTTATGGTGGTTGCTTTCAAGGATTCTTCTATTATGCCTTTGGTTTATTTGTAGTAGATGGAATTGTTGTATCTTAGATGTCTATCAGTTATAAATTTTAAAGTAATAAATGTGTTTAGGGTAATAAATGTGCAGATATAATTTCAAATTTAGGAATTGATACTAGATGTGATTTTGTTTAATATGAAAACATGCACATTTGTATTACAGTTTTTCAAAAACCAGTTTGAGTTGTCGGAAATAGGTTTACTTGATTTTAAATAAGTTTGGTTTGTTCCCTATAGTTTGATATTTCTTTTACCCTTTTAGTTTTCTTTTTAATGCATTTTTATTCAAAAGTATATATGATTGATGAAACTTTAGGATGTTAGTCTAGTTGACATGTGAAAGGAATGATGTTGTTTTAAATACAATTTAAATAAATAAAAAATTAAATTTGGGTTATATCAAATCAATGAGAATAAGCATATCACTCTCACTTTTGGCCATCTATGTGCAAAGAGATAAAAATGGCAGCTATAGTGACAAGAACAAAAGTCTTAGATTGTTTATATGTATATTGATTATAATAAAATAAAGATTTGTACATGAAGTGGACTTTTGTTGTTGGTTGTAGTAGTAAAATGTAACACTCAATGGTTGGTATGAAACATGAAGAAGAACAAGGCAGCATGACATGTAGACGATTACCAACCACTTTATTTAATTTTTTATTCAAAGGTTGGGTTGGTGATCACTTTAGATACACTAGTTTATGTGGAATGTAAACCAACACTTTGAAATTTGAACTTGGATTTTTCCATATACCTACTCTCCAGTCACCATTCAACTTTTTCTTGCCCAACAAGTCACAACTCATTGAAATTGAACTTCCAAATAAGCCAAGTCTTGTTCAAGAAAATCCTGGTTGGTTGCATGACATAAGCCTGCAGCTTATGGTTTTGGTGACTCTCCTTTTGACCCAAAGGTTAAATCAAAACCTAATATTGATGTCATTTTGATTAAGGAGTTACACCAATTCTTCAAAAGCATTCTATTTAAAGAAAATAACTTACAAAATGAATGTAATTGACACTCAAATACTTCAAAATCTCTTAAATTAAAGGATGATAAAATGATGGTTGGTTGTAAAGTGCTATCAAATTAGTTTTAAGATTAGGAAACAAATGAAACAAGTCTTAAATAAAACTTTAAATTAAATCACTTATTATTATTATTATTTTATTGTAATTATTATTTTGGTTCTATATCTTTTGGATCCCAACTCATGTTTAAATTAGTTTAAACAACTTAATTAGATCATTCTTTTATAACCATACTTCCAAAATACTTGGAACTGGAAAGATTTTTTACTCCCCTTGCAAAATATACCAACTTTAATTAAACATGGAAAAATTAAAAAAAAAAAAAAAAAGAAAGAGAAAGAAGTAAAAGTAGAAAAAATTTGACTTCAGAATAAAAAATACAACATACTTAAATGTACTAAAAAAAAAAAAAAAAAA
>Ga0099825_1005081_pt1 | contig 17051 bp, 9 predicted proteins | sample SiratroredBW_FD_76838 | JGI IMG/M metagenome (GOLD analysis project Ga0099825, IMG submission 76838) | Root nodule microbial communities of legume samples collected from California, USA - Siratro red BW | ecosystem: Host-associated > Plants > Roots > Nodule | place: USA: California | collected...
AATCTCTCTCTCATATATATATATATATATATATATATATATATATATATATATATTTCCTCCTCTAATTTATACAGTCATAAAAAATTTAAAAAAAATCATTTTTAATAACAAATTGACTTATCTTTATATTTATTTCTGCTTGGTTTTGACTAGGTTCATTAAGTTGGCCATTGACTGCTTATATAGATTTTTTTGGCGAGATAATTAAAATTGATACAGTAATTATTTATTTCGTATGTTTTTCTTTTATGCATCATATTTAATCATTTTTGTTTAATGAAATTTTTTATGTTTTATTTTTTTCGTTATATTAATTTGACTCGTGGTATATCATGACATTTTGGTTCATCGATGATTTTAATATATTATTTTAATTATCATAATTAAGTGACAATATACCATTAAATTTAATAGTATTTCATTTCGTCTAGTCTAGTGACATTAATTTTGTTTACAGTTTTTATCTTTTAGAAACTGTTCAGCAAATTTTTTTATTAAAATTAAAACAATTTTTAGTGACTAAAAATTGCTAACAATTAGTATATCTTACATTTGAATTTTTTTTTTTGTGTTTGTATACCCTAAAAAAAAAAGGTAAACGCAAAGCATATATCATACTCGCGATGAAAGCAATGGGTTAAGGCTGTCGAACTAACAAGGAAGATTGGAATTCTCTCCCTTTTATTGATTATAACATTAAATAACTTGTAAGATAAATTTTAGATAATTTTCTTAACAATTTTGGTTATATTTTTTATTAGTAACTTCTTCAATTAGTAATTTGAATTTGGAAAACTGTAAAAAAAATTGAATCTGGCTCAAGGAATGTCAGTCTTCGTATCAGATTCCTAAAATTAAAAGAATAAATGAATTATATAAAGTTTTATTTACAATTAATATATTTCATGCTTTTTTAGTCGTTAAAATTTTGAGTGAAAAAGTGGTATACAATTATTAAACTTTTTCTTTTATAAAAGGAAACAAAACAAGGAATTAAGCAATCCTAGAAAGAAGTGAAAAAGCAAAACAAAACTAGTAGAGTGATGAAAAAGACCATACATAAATTAAAACCAGTTTCTAGTAAGATAAATGAAAAGCTTCTACAAATTTGTATAAATTAATTTTACTTTATTTATTTTATATGAGTATTTATAAAAAAAGAGATTATTTATCAGTTAAATCAAGTAATAAATTCTTTAGCAATGAGCATAAGTATGTGAAAATCAATTAAATCCTAATTTTACAAAAACGTAAGGAACAAATGAAAAAAAATGTACATGTGACATAGTCCATGCTGAATTGCTGATAAATAGAAAACATTTTAAAGAACACATGAAATTACTAAAACCAATAATTAATTACAGAAATTAATGGTCATCACAGAGATTTGATATCTGTTTGAAGCTATTGATAATGTGAGAGTTGAGGCATGTTTGGATGGTCATCATGTTCCCTCTGCTCCAAACTATTATGTGGTTATTAATTAACCTTTCTTCATCCCTCACTCCAACTTATTCCCAACATCCTTAATTTCTAGGTTTCACACAAGGCAAAATCTCTTGGACATTGCAATAACATTCTTAATAATATCTACCCCTCCTATGTTTCTTATTATATTGCAAAATTAGAGTACCTATACCATGATCTTATGTTTGAATTTTTAATGCAGAAAAGAAGTAGCTACTAGGTTTGGTTCAAAAACAATTGAATAGCTTGGCATGCGCATAATATGAATTAGAAATCCTAAATTTGAATCATAACACGAACTCTAATTTATTTATTTATTTTTGTTTGTTTTGACGTATAGGATTTGTTCAACCTATTTTAACCCTTTAGTTCATAGCTGTCTCAAAATGTATGGCAAGCATTACAAGCCATTATCTTTTGCTGCAAACTTTTCCCTGCTAAGATTCTGTGTGCCCAACAAAAACATAAACAAAATCAAGAAATTACAATAACTCAGATGATATATAATATAGCAGTGTATTGGGAAAAACAAATAGGCATTAAGAATTGTTTAGAGGTGTCTGTAAGGATTGATACCAAGATTATGACAGAGTGAATCTTAATATAGATATAATAGATATTATATAAGTGCCATAAAGTTGATGTCTTATGAGTATATTACTTATACACAACGTGACATGAATAATGTTTGTATCCTACTGGGGTCACTCACTCAGTTTATAATTAATGGATGTATCAATAAAATTATTCAGGTTAGGTTGCCACACTCATTAGGTTGCATTTTGTGTCTAAACTTTCACAACTTTCATGTCTGATAAACATGCAATGTTGCAACAACTAGGTTTCAAAGATAAGCATAAACCATGTTCTGGAAGACATAGGAAAAATAAATATTCAGTCCCCAATGAAAAATAGTGTAAAAGTCTAAACTTACTTTATAATAAAACCCTATCTTGAAAAGATGGCTGTGACAACTTAAAGCTGGTACTTAGATGCTCATATTTGTCTTTTATGAAAATTATAACTAGTTAGTGATCCTTACCCTTTATGTTTATAGGTTCAGCTTGAAGGGCTTTACTTGTAAAAAATTTGTTTGAAATTTTTGTTTGAAAAGGCAGATAAAATACTGGTAGGTTGGACTTAGAAATATCTTGATAAATAATACTTGTAACTTCGATAGTTATAGGGGCATTAAGTTATTGCTTGATAAACAGTTGAACGTAACATTGATGATAGGAATAAAACAATATATAAAAATGTTTTTACAAAGTCTTTTATCTATTTTCATACGACATCATGCTCTGATAAATCAAATAAAGCCTGTGCAAAATTTTAAAACAATTTTCAACAATACAATCCAACTCTCTAGCTATTTTTCTGTCTGTACAATTCACATCTTCATTGTGAAAAATCTCGTGTGCATTAAAAATTATCATGGAAGGTTGTTCTTATCCGTGATAACATGTTAATTTTATGTTGTTGTAAATATATGTTCTTTATTTAAAAAAAAATAAAAAAATAAAAATAAAACTAGAAGATCTGTTTACATTGTATCTTCATTAGGAGAGAGATTTCAACCCGTGATAGTATAGTTGTTGGGGTTTTGGAGGTTAGAAAGCCTAAAGAAGTAGATTTGAGATTTGGAATGAAATGGATGATATTAAAATAGCAAAAGAATGGCGGTAGAGATGAGCTCACAAAAAAATATAAAAAAGAATCAAATTTATTTAAAATGGTTAATGCAGTTATATTTTCTAATAAATAAAATTAAAAAAAATATAATATAATTTAATATATTTTTTAATATAATTAGTAATATATTCTTTAATATAATTTAATATAAATTATTATATTAATAATGATTATAAAAAAATTTAAAACGTAAATTGTATTATTTTAACTTAAGGCATATATTATATTATTTTAATATTATAATATATACAATTAATTACTTTTCTACATCCTTCTTCCTCGCCTGTGCTCCCTCCACCCCTCCACGTTGCCTTTTTCCTTCTTTTCTTTCTTTTCTTTTACTTTTTTTCTTTCTTTTCTTTCAGACTTTCTCTCTTTCTTTTCTTTTTAATTCTTTTTCTAAATATTAGTGACTTCCACTGTTTCTTTTCTTTTTAATTCTTTTTTTAGATATTAGTTTTCTTTTCTTTTCAGTTCTTTTTCCAGATATTAATTTTCTTTTCTTTTCAATTCTTTTTTCAGATATTAGTTTTCTGACTGAACTTCTTTCTTTCTTTTTTTCCAAATTTCCAGTGTTTCTTTTCTTTTTTTCTTTTCAGTTTTTTTTTTCTAGATATTAATTTTCTTTTCTTTGCAGTTCTTTTTCCAGAGATTAATTTTCAGATTAAACTTCTTCTTTCTTTCTTCCAGACTTCCGATGCTTCTTTTCTTTCTTTTCTTCCAAACTTCCACTGCGTCGTTATTCTTTTGCTTCTATTCTTTTTTCCTGTGCTTCGTTATTATGTTATAGGTTTAATTTATTTGTTTTAGTTTTTAATTTGTTTGTGTATAGTTTTTTTTTCAGATATTAGTTTTCTTTTCTTTTCAGTTTCTTTTTCCAGATATTAGTTTTCAGACTGTGCTTCTTCTTTCTTTCTTTTCTTCCAGACTTCGTTATTCTTTTGCTTCTATTCTTTTACCTGTTATTCTTTTGCTTCTATTCTTTTTTCTTTCTTTCTTTTCTTCCAGACTTCGTTATTCTTTTGCTTCTATTTTGCTTCTATTCTTTTACCTGTTATTCTTTTGCTTCTATTCTTTTACCTATGTTCTTCCACGTTGTTATTATGTTATAGGTTTAATCTATTTGTTTTAGTTTTTAATTTGTTTGTGTATAATTTTAATATGTTATTCTTTTGCTTCTATTCTTTTACAACTTCGTTATTATGTTATAGGTTTTTAGGTTTTAATTTGTTTGTATACAGTTTTCATCTATTTGTGTATGGTTTTTATGTTTTTGTTCTTCTCCGTCCACCTCTGTGTCCTCTCCATGTGTCCGGTTGTAAGGACCGCTTCCGGCTAAAAAACTGCTTTTGACAAGATATCGTACATACTTTCAGCCTAAAAAACCAAAAAAAACTCTATCCGACGCAATGTCCTCAACGCGTAAAGTTTAGGATCTAGGACTGTATCCGAACGTGTCCATCCGACACGTAAGATGACACGTAAGATTTAGAGTTTAGGATTTAGAGTCTAAGATTATATCCGAATTTGTATAAGTATATGTACAAGAAAATACATCCACAACAACGCCTCCAACTATGACGTCAATTGTTATAAGTTGCAGCTGTGTTTACATTCACACATCTTAAACTGTATAAGGAAGAAGGTCTAAAGGTCCACACACAAGTAAGAAATGACTGAACCAGCTCGGCGCTTTGTACGCTGGCTAACCTTCCACTTCTCAACAAGGACCTTCCTTATGTTGGGGCAGCTAGAAACCACGGTGGCCACACCAACTGAAGTTATACCAGAACAATAAACCATGTGGCATGACTCAAGCATTGTGCAACTTTTTACAAGATGGGCTAGCCCAACATCTGTTATTTGTCGGCAGTGTGAGAGTACTATTTCTTTCAGCAATGGACAGTGTTCTCCCACTTCAGCCATAGCCATGTCACCCAAATTCTGCAGTTATAGAGCAATATAATTACATAAAGGGAAAGAAAAGCAAGGCAAATAAGTAGCAATACTTCTTTAGCGTATAGTTTGGGAGTAAAAATTGCATTGCCTTAGGTATAAAATGAGAGATATCAATACACACCTGCAATACACTCACGTCCAAATAAGAGAGTTGAGGGCAACCCCTTGCAATGGCTACCACTCCAGCATCTCCAATTTGATGGCAACCACTAATATTAAGATAATGAAGGGAACAGCCCTCAGCTATAGCAACAAGGGCCCCATCATCCACCCTAGTAATTTAACAAGATGGTTAAGCTAGACATCATCCAGGATGAATAATACAGAAGATACTCAAATGTAAATTTGAGCTTGCAAATGAATGCCAAAGGAAACAACAGAAGATGTAACACAAATTCCCTAACATCATAGTAGAAGAAATATACATGAAGATTTCTTCTTAGAGGGAAAATAAATAAAGCTGTGAATAAGGTTTTACCTATCACAGAATCGAATGCTGAGATCTGTTAGCAACTTACAGTTCTCGCCCACAGCAATGATCCCCCTGCTCCCAATCTAATACATGGAGGGAAAAAACAAGGGACATAAGAGGAAGCAAATGTTAAAAAATTTAAAAAGAAATATAAATTCAATAGTCAAAAAAAAATTGGCTTATTGTTTTAAACTGGATGTATGAACATTCATGTAAACTATAATATGCCAACATTCAAAGCGCCGAGCTGGTTCAGTCATTTCCTACTTGTGTGTGGATCTTTAGACCTTCTTTCTTATACAGTTTAAGATGTGTGAGTGTAAACACAGCTGCAAGTTATAACAATTGGTGCCATAGTAGGAGGTGTTCTTGTGGATGTATTTTCTTGTACATATGCTCATACAAGAGTCACTCGTGACTTCATCATAGGAGAGTGAAGATATAGGAATCAATAGCCTTAGATACTTCTGGTAACTTGATTTATGTGTGTTGTGTAGATATAGTTGAAGAAATATCATGTATTGTTTATTTCCAAAATAAAAAGTTGGATCTAGATATATTTCTAGTCTTTGTAATATAATTTTCTTCTATAGTTTTAGTCTTTATAACTTCTTATGATTTTAGTTTCTAAAATTTTCTCTTCCAGTTTTAGTTCTTGTCACCGTTACTGATGACAATCATTTATTGAATAACAAGCTAGAATTTCTACTCAATTTCCATATATTAAATTGATTTGATTAATTTAAACTTTCTTGTACTCGAAATTAATCTCAAAACATCGTTTTCATTTGAACTAAAATAATATGATAATATCTCGCCTTCAGATCCTGATATCATATAAAATTATCAAATTGTATATTTTTTTTTCATTAAATTTATAACTTCTGAACTTTTAAAATCATTCCATAAAGCAAATCTAATACTCTATCATAAACTTTAAAGAATAAAACGAAAATGTAAGGATTTTAAGTGAGAAAAATTGATAAAAGGGTGAATTTTGAAAATTTTGAAGAAAATAGAAGAATTTATATAGACCCAAAAAGTTAGTAACCTATTTCTCACAAAATTCAAATTAAAATGTGAGGGGGATGAGGGAGCTAGAGTTGGTGTGGCAAGTAAATAATGCTATATTATACTACAAGTCAAAATAACGAGGTGCCGAGTTGCTTTAAATGGAGAAAGCATTGGACTCAAACGCAACTAAATTGAAAAATTGGCATGTTCATTAAAAAGGCATAATGAAAGAACTATACAAGATTACTGCTTAGAATTCGTTGAATCATCCATAATACAATGCAGCGTGTCTCCTCTAGATAAATCAGATATTTATGGCTTAAAATCCAAAAGAAAAAAGTGATCATCAAATTATCAAGGAACTTTGAAGAAAGCACTGCAAAAGGAAGTTCAAAAAGGAAATCCCTCTTTTCCCTTTTTTTAATTAAATTGAGATGGGGAGATATGGAGTTAGCTAGTTGAGATATCTTGTGAAGAATTGATTGCCTTTTACTTTAAAATACCAAGTTTTTGTATACGGAAATGTTAGACTAAAATTAAGAATGAAATTTGTTTGGGTTGTGTTAAGAACTAAAGGGTAAAATCACTTTTGAAATTAATCCCCATAGAGAACCAAAAACCATTTTAAAAGTTTAAATATTATAAGAAGGAAAAAAACTTGTAGTAGAAGCCTGCGTAATGTATACTAGTATTAATACTGGTTCACAAGACTCAACGCAATTATCCTCGGTTATAAGGTGCAGAATTTTGAAAGTGAGTGAGACATCAAAAACCAAAATACAAAAAAAAAAAAAAGTTAATAACAATAAAATCAATTTGATGCCAAAATTAAAATTCCACGTACAGAATGGCATTTTCGTGCAGAAAACCAAACACAAATGCAGACAGTACCTCATAACAGCGACGGATATGAAGTTTCTTTAGATTCTTGCAACCCCTAGCTATTCCACACATGGCAACATCTCCAATACTTGAGCAATCTACCAAGTGAAGCGCTTGCAAGTATTTGCATCCTTGTCCAATCTGGAGAAGGCCAGCATCACCAATTCTTTGGCAGTAAAGTAAAGCTAACTCTGAGAGATGCCTGTGCAGTAGAAAGCAGATATTAGCATCACTAATGAAATAGGAAGTAAATTTTCAACACTTAAGAAATCGGGTCATCAAACATTTGTCAAACACAAAACAGAGTCATAGCATGGATATGTTTGTCAAATTTAGGCTAAGTTTGGTCCTGCTTGATTTCCTTAAAGAAAGCTGATCCAAAGTTAAAGCTTATAACAAGTGATTTACGTTTTATCTTATAGATTAATTTTAAATTGAAAAAGCTGTGCATACCAGTGGAAGATGAGAGGAAAGATAGGCTCACGAATGCGGTTTATTTTTTAATTCTACTTCAGTTAGCTTCTAAGAAGTGCGTACAACAATGTAGGTTGACGATGCATGCATGAAGCAGGCCTGTAGAACAATCTATGCAAGCAGATCCTTTGCACAAGACATTCAATTATTGAGGACCTCCACATTTTAAAAGTCCACAAATTTGCACTAGTCTTTTAATTTTTTTTATATTTATCAATATAAATAAAGTAGTATGAATCTTTTGTGCTTTATTTAGTTAAAATACAATCATACTATAATATTTAGAAATATTAAATTGTGCCTTTATTTTTAAATAAAAATACAGGACCCAAATTTTCATGATTAGAACAGGACCTCTGAAAATTTTCAAGACGGCTCTGGGATGCAGTTACACACAGGCACACAACAATGTCAATAGGAGCAGTATCTCCTATTCACTGAAAGAGGTAGATTTGTGTGATATGTATATAGTTTGTTTTTGTAGCTTACACTCGGAAAACTTCAGATTTTAAGAATGCATTGCACAACGACTTAGGTGGATAAGAATATATGCATATACAGTTACACATATAAAAACAAAAAAATGCACGCAAGAACAACCAAGACACCATAAGATTAATTAACTATAATTACAGATATTGAATAGAGAAACGTAAAATTCATTGAGTTTCTTCTTTCTACAACCTTTATCCAACTCCCTATGCTGATTCTTCGATGTAGAGTTTGTTGCACACAAGAGTTATAGTACACACATCTGTAACATTTTAAGGAACTTAGATTGGAGAAATAAAAAACGTACTGGCAAGATTTTCCAACAGATTCTAGCCCCAAAGTTCCAATATTGTGGCATCCATTCACTTCAAGATGCGTAAGTTCCTTGCAGCCAGCAGCAATTGCTTCCAAACCCTTGTCACTTAGGAAGTAGCAATCACTTAAAGTCAAGTTCTTTAACTTCTTACATCCATTCCCAATGGCATACAAACCCCTGCATGTAAACATCATAAAAAGAAAAAAGTATTACTAACTAAACAACAAAAAATGAAAGAATTAATATCGGAATGCAAAAATAAAAAGTAGAGTAGAGGTCTGGAAAAAGATTGAAAGTTTGCAGTTCATACAACCTTAAGGGTCATGTAAAAGGAAAATTAAAAAGAATTACAAAAGCAACTAAGTCTCACCCCACTAGAAGAGTTTGACAACAAGGATTAAATGACAACATTGGATCTTTTTAATAAAAAACAGAATTAAAAAAAATCATAAAAAAACTTTCAATGGCTCTTTTGAATTGATAAACCGAACAAATGGTTGGTAAAGTTATAACACAAGAAAAAAAATATGCAATTTGCACTATGTCTGGTGCATGTGCCTTTTTTTATTTTAACAGTAGTTAAATCAAACATATCCTGAAAAAGCAATGATGAGAAAGCAGCTAACTTATTAGTAAATCTAGGAAAACTATATTGAGCCAATAATTCCACGGACAAATAACTAATCAAATCTGCACATGGTTGATCAAGTCTTGACACAACACAAGAAAGAAATATTCAATCTGTCCTGTGCCCAGTGAAAGTGATTTTTTTGTGAATTCAACCATAGTCAGATGAAGCAATCCTGCAAAGCAATGATAAGAAAGAGGCTTACTTATCAGTAAATCTCTGAAAACTGTATAGAGCCAATATCTCCAAAGACAAACAACTAGCTCCCACAGCTTTCAAAGCATCATCTGTTAGATTAATACATTGCAGCTTTAGAACTTTCAAATGTGGACACCCTTTAATCACAGAAAGCAGCCCTTTATTATGGATAAACTCAGAGTCCAATGACAAGGTCTCTAGAGATCTGCAGTGTGATCCTACAGCTTCCATAGAAATGTCAGTTATTTTCGCACAAGCTGCCACTCCAATAGACTTTAACGAATTTCCCACACCCAATGCCAATTCAACCAAACCCGTGTCAGTCAAGCCTTCACAGAAACGCAGATTCAAATCTTCGAGTTGCTTGCAACACTGTCCAATAGCAGCCAAGCCGTGATCTCCAACATAACAACCCTAAAGGAAAATCTTGTTAATTAAAATGAATATGCATCACTCACACCAAACTACTCATAATCGAAGATATGAAGTAACAAGGAAAATGATGCACAGCAAGGAGAAAAAAAAGGGTGTTGGTATCTGAAATTGCAATGATTCACAAGAATATGAACTCTAATCTGCTAGCTTCAATAAAAAGAGAAAACATCTATTAGACTTTTCTTCCAGTCTCAATATATTACAGAAACTTAGTGCATATTTGAATGTATTGAATTTAGCAACCTTGATATCACCTTCAATTAAGACTTGGTTCCAAGACAAATGTAGGTGTGCAATCACACTTACGAGAAAAACGAAACATATCATCAAACCAAATTTAACCAAGTTGAAGGAACCAAAAGGTGAGCCAAACATAGCCTATGGGCCTGTTTGGATACAAGCGCTTTTGAGAGCTTCTCAACCGGAAAATAAGCTCTTTTTCTGTGAAAAAAAAAAACTCTCAACAGCTCTTCTTTCCCTTAGAGAAGCTCTTTAAAACACTTCCAAATTTGTAACCAACCAAGCTCTAAACATTCATTTCAAAGCAATTGTATACTTATATTATTGTGAAAAACTAAACATCAATGTTGATGTAATCCCACAACAACGCTAGACAATCTACGCTCAGACTTAAGTAAATAAAATATTGAAAAAAAAAAAAACATTCAAACCGTGTAGATAAACACAACAACAAAACAGTTGAAACCCCGAACGTAAATCCAATTAGCTAGACAACCAAAAAGAAAAGCAAAAAAATACCTGCAAATCCAAAGACTTTAAAGAAACACATTTCCTCGCTAGCGATGACAACCCCTCACTGGTGACGTTAGAACACCAGATTAACCTAAGTTTCTCGAGTTTGGGAAAGCCTTCAGCGAGAGCAGCTAATCCAGAATCAGACAAACAGAGCGAATCGAAATCGCTCTGTTCAGAGGAAGAGCCGTGTTTATCAGCCACATAGTGCAGCTTCACCGCAGAATTCTCGCTCGCGCGTCTTCTCCCCTGCTAAAAGAAAAATAAATAAAAATCAGAGAAAGGGAACCTAAGGAATAGAGAAGGAAAAGTTCGGGAACGAAGTCAGAGAGGAATATGACTGACGAAGTGAGTGGGAATTGAAACGGAGAGACGCTCGTCGATGTGAACAGTGGTGACGTTGGAGAAACGCGCTGCGAGGAGGTGAACGAAGAGGTCCGGGGAGCCGGAAGCCCCGATGCGGATGGCGGCGCGTGTGAGGCGCTCGAGGCGGAGCCAGCGCGTGCAGACGAGGGAGCAGGCGTCGCGGCTGGACTTGGAGTCGAGACGGCGGAAGATCTCGATGAGTAGCTCGTCCGGTAGCAGCGTGTTGATCCAATTGTGACCTCGCATCGAACCGCACGATCCGTAACAAAACGCACCGCTTAATTATTGAGATTGTTGAGGTTGAAGGAACCGAATCCCAGATCCAGTAAGGTCTTGATATGGTTCCCGTCTTTCTTTTTCTGTGGGTGATATTTTAACCATTTTCTTCCCTCTACCTTTCCATTTCTTGATGATATATATATATACCCTCTCATTGGTTGCAGTAATAATTTTCCATTTTATAAATTCTAGTATTCCAGGACACCCAGATTCTCATCCAAAACTACTTTCTCTTTTCCAAATCACAACAAACTTACTTTAAATTATCATTTTTATTTTTTAGATTTAATTTTATTGTGATGCTGATTATGTATTTTAAATTTATAAATTCAAGTAGGAAGATTTTATGCAAACTACTTTCAAATTATAAATTTTCAATTTACAAAGTCCAGTATTCAAAGGGAAAGGAGATTCATAATTTGTAGTCACACTAAACTTTTCTTTTCATTAAAATACCAAATAAACATTAATGTAGAAGTATAACTTCTTTTTAGGATTAAAGTTAATGAATAAGGATAATTGTATTATGAGTTATATTTTATACCTTATAGATTAAAAAAAATCCTTTTAATTTTAAAATTTCCAAATTATCTCTAAATTTCTCTATAAATCTTCTTTCTATTTTTTTCTCTTATTCTATAAACTAATAGTAATTGATAGGAGTATACTGCACGTGGTTTGGGTGTACAGGTGTATAATCTAGCTATAAAAAGACATATCTTTGGTATGAGTCTAAAATGATATATTTGTTTGTTAGATTTAGTTTTTTTTATTGTTAATATGAATAATGTTTGAGTGTCATTAACTGATATTTTCTTTATAAGTAAGTTTCTTGGAAATCAATATTATTTAATGTGAGAAAAAATAACTTCATGTTTTATATTATGTTGTAAGAGTAAACAATAAATTAGTAAAAGTCTGAACATAATGTAAACTTCAAATTTAGTTGAAGAAAAAATGATTAAACTGTGAAATTGAATTTGAATGGTTTAATCCTTTTAACTTTCTTTAGTATCAGTGAATTTGAAAATATGCCAGACTAATATAGATCAAAGGTTTTGTAGTTATATAAACTTATAAATTTGTTAGGTTATAATTGTTAGAATGTGAAAACTTGTTCTAAATTATATTTTTTTTATGCTTTAGATAAAGTGTAAAATCAATTGCTTTTATGATAAGATCGATGGCATTTATGATTGATATGAATTTTTTTATACTTTAGATAAAGTTTAAGAACTTAAGATGGACTGCATCTATGATTGATATAAAAGAATATATTTTTTTAATAATTTGTAATTATGTTTTGATTTGTTGATATTTGTATATATAATTAAAACAACTACTTCATCACTCAATCAATATAAAAATAATAATTGAGTTGTATTACTTCCTTGTTGAAACCTATAAATATCATCAAACATTATTTACATTTTAAGATGTAGTTTAGAGTTTGAATTAGAAGAAATTGTATCAAATTTCTCTAATTTGGAAAGAATGTTGTTCAATTTGTTAAAGCCTTAAAGCAATGATACTCAATTCAAGTGATAATTCTTAACTATTTAACATTCAATTTTATTATTCTTAAATGATACATATATTATAAGTTAGTTCTAATACTTCACATATTGTTTCACATATTTACTGACAGTTTTTAAAAATAAAGTTGTAATGATATATGATTAATTGAAATAGATATAATGTGTAAATTAGTAACTAACATATATGTATTACTAAATTAATGATTTAAATGTAACTGTTAAATCAATAAATTTATAGGTTTTTAGTGATAACACCAGAAATATAAACTTTAATCACTGGTGGCCCATAGATATATGAACAAATTATTATTTTGCTATCATAATATTATATAAAAAGTATCATATTTTTAAATCTAAGATTTAAGCCCTGAAGGAACAGTCAGAAAGTATGTTAATATATGTATAATATCAATTAACTATTAATAACTAAAAATATACTTATTTTGTTGTACTTTTTTAACAACTTACATTAATGATTGTGATTTTGAATGTTTTTAATTTTTTATAATTTTTTAAAACCTTATAATTTTATAATTATTTTAAATATTCGATATTAATTCCACATAGATTTAATACATTTCAAGTTATATAGTTTTTTTTTAAATTATAAGTCATTTATTACTATTAATATTTTAAAGTTGTAATCAAAATGCATTCCTACAGTAAAATTGTTTTTTACCACAACCAAATTATAAACATATTTTTTTTGTGTGTGTTATTTAGATAACAATCTCATTAAATTGTATAGGTTATTATTAGTTAGGTGGAATGTAAGATGTTTGGAAAGATGAGATTCACATTCACTCCATTTAAAAAAAAAATGGAATGAAGAATATGGCTCTCATTAAAAAGTTCTAACAGGTTAATGGCTAACATCTGTCAATAAAAACAATATTTAATTATTCTGTAACATTTTTTATAATAAATAACTCGGAGATGAAAGGATAAATAATTTCAAAAGAAGTAAAACACACAATTTAATTAATGTATTATTAAAGGAAATTTTGACTTAAAGTGTTTAGAGATAACATTAACATTTAAAACACAGTATTATTTATCAAAATTATTAAATAATGTTAGTAATAATAATATCACTTATTGAATTTTCAATTATTCTATTAACTAAATATATATTTTAAAATATTAATTTATAAAAAATTAAATATTAAATAACATAACTTGTTTATAACAAAGTTATACTAAGAAATATTTTTTAAAAATTACAATTTTTAATAAAAAAACATAAAACTTATAACTCAATCAACTCAATTCAATCCAAATTAGTCATTTTTTACCCATTCCATGTTGATAAAAAGATAAACTAAGTTCAAATTTAATTAAAAAATATATAAAAACATTTAACAACTTAATTTTTTTTTATCTAGATAGATTTAAACCAATAAGTTAAGAAACAAAGGGTACAATTGATGGTCTTAGTGTTAGAGCGCCAAAAGCTTAATTTTGGAGGGACGGTACGCTATTGTCTCACTTCCAACACAGACCACTGGGATAATAAACAAAGAACAAAACAACTAATTTATTTTTTATGGCTAAAAAAAAAAATTAATTTTAGAAAACAAGTTCTGAAAACTTTTAAATACTGTCAACTAGAATAAAGCTCAAAAATTTATATTGAATTATTATTTTAATATCCTTGCTATAATTATTTTTATCAGATTATTTATTAAGCTACGAGGCTAAAAATGGGTTTATCATTTAATTTGGGTGTGGAAAATAAGAAAAGGAAAATAACCCTGACACTAAGATTCTCTCTCTGAGATCATCGGGTTCAATGTTGTTGGTGATTATGACTCATAAATCATAATCACGGTGATGAGTAGTTGAAATCCATAAGAGACAAGGTTCAAAGGAAGAAGAAGAGGAACCACTGCATCATCATCAGCAGCATTTTCTATACCATCCCAACATCAACAGAGAGAGAAAGGATCATCGATCAGCATGTCGTTCTCGTTCTTCAAGGCTTTGAGGCCTAAAACGCCGCAGGAGGTGGCCAAGTCCATCAAGGAGAGCCTCATGGCCCTTGATACCAAAACCGTTGTTGAAGTTAAAGCCCTTGAGAAGGTAAGGTTCTTGATTTCTTCTTCACCTACTTGCCCCACATTAGATTCACTCGCCTAATTACCACCCTTTTGATCCATGGTTTCAATGCTCTATCTGGGTCTTGCCTTTCTCACTTAAATTTCCGCTCTTGAATCGTGGGCAGGTCTTAAAATTCTCGTAACGGCTTCTGCAAATTGCGTAGTGTGTTTTTGTTCTTTAAAAAGTATTGCCTTTTACATGAAAACTAGCCATTTGTTTTTGTAACCTGTTACATGAGTGGTTTTAGGAACAATTGTGACGGAATTGTACTTTACAGAAAAGATTCCAACTTACAAGTGATCAATTCTTTGAAGTATGTTTATGCGCTTCCCTGATGGAGGGGGGTAACTCTTATTTTAACTCATGAAAATTTTCCTTGTGGAAATTGGTTCATTTCCTCCTTCTGTTTTGTTGATACACATTTGTCTGCTTCAGTCATGGAAAACCTTTAGACCTCTCTCGCACTCTGAAGGTTGTCTATTGAAAGTTAATTCAAGTAGTCTTGTCTGTCCCTCAGGTTCCATTGAGGGTTAAGTCATTCACGTGAGGAGCTGTTACAACATTGTGCGTGCTACCATGTCCTGTCTCCTCTTAGGCCTAATTGCTAAGTCGTTTGATAGCCGATTGATAACAGAGACCTACAGGTTGTTCGCTGATGGAATTTGTATCTAACCTGGAGGTACAAAGCCTTTCAGCCTTAAAAGAAGTTATCAATGGAAGAGGAAAGGAGGTCAAAAGTCCATCATATAAACAGGCCATTGCAGCCTCCCTTCACAAATTGCCTGTGGCGGAGGAATAAAAAAAATGCCACATTATAGCATTATGGTATAACAGTTACTTAACAGCAACGACCTTGGGCCTTAAGGGTGCATGAGGCTCAAATGAATGTGTCGGTATTTTACAGGGAGGGAGCAGTTTCTGTTGAAAATACACTCATTTGCCGAACTACAATAACTGAAAACTGTTTAGAGAGTGAAAGAAGCTACAGAGCATTGAGTTTGTCTGCTAATGGTACATATAATGGTTGCATAATATAAACATGCTCATTCAACTCACTTTTAAGTGATATAGCATCAACAAAATAAGCAAGGTTAATCTTTGAAGTAAAAAATTACATTTCATGTTGCAATCTGATTTTTAAACTCTTAATCATCTAAGAGGATTGTCTCAGAGAATTTACGCTCTCAGTGTTTCTTTTATCTTAGACATGCTTCAAATTGTTCCCATTTGAGGTTGATATTTTTTTCTTGAGAGAAGCAAAAGGAAGAAAGAAATTGGTCCAGATTTATCTAGCCTTTCTTTTAGTTGCAGTTACCTGTTAGTGGTTACTGATTACTGATGCCTTTCATGCTTCATTGTAGGCTTTAGAGGAAGTTGAAAAGAATTTTGCAACAATGAGAACGATGCTTTCTGGAGATGGAGAGTCAGAACCAAATTTGGATCAGGTTTCACAGTTAGTGGAGGAAATCTGCAAGGAGGATGTTCTTACTCTTCTAATTCACAAGCTGCCTATACTAGGATGGGAAGTAAGTTCAGATCGATTCCAAGGTCTAATGTGTGCAGTTGTCTTAACTGGTTGCTCATCATTGGTGTGTGAACTTTGATACAGGCCAGAAAGGATTTAGTCCACTGTTGGTCAATATTATTGAAACATAAAGTTGAGTCCAATTCTTGCTGTGTAGAGTACATTGAACAACACCTTGAGTTACTAGACTTTCTTGTTGTGTGGTAAGCTTTTTACTGCTGCACCTTTTTTCCTGCCAACCATGCACTCCTTTTTGTTCCATTCCTTCTCACTTGTTTCCATTGTGGCCGTCACCTTTTCTAGATGTATTCATGGAAAACTGAAACTGATGCCCTAAGCCCAATTGAAAAGGAGAGAATTTGATTTTTTTTTTTTTTTTTAAATTTTTTTTTTGGGGAAAGTTGGGAAAGGCTTAATTTTTAAAGTTAATTTTGGTGGGGAAAATAATGTTCAAAAAA
>Ga0099825_1005082_pt1 | contig 17050 bp, 6 predicted proteins | sample SiratroredBW_FD_76838 | JGI IMG/M metagenome (GOLD analysis project Ga0099825, IMG submission 76838) | Root nodule microbial communities of legume samples collected from California, USA - Siratro red BW | ecosystem: Host-associated > Plants > Roots > Nodule | place: USA: California | collected...
AAATAAAAAAAAAAAAAAAATATATATATATATATATATATATATATATATATATATATATATATATATATATATATATATATATATATATATATATATATATTGCAACATTTAACTGCGGAAAACAAGGGCCTTATAATTCGGGCTTGGTGGGTCTGTTTGTTAAACTGTCATGGGTTGAGTCAAACGTGAATTGGTCCCTATTGGCCCACCTATAATTTGGTTAATTTACTTTGTTGAAGTTGAGCTATTTATATTATAGAGTATATTCTTCTAAAATAATTTATATAACTAATATGAAAACAACTATTGAGATATCCAAACTTAAAATAAATAATTTTTTGCTTAAAAGCAAATTTAGTGGAGAAACTTGATAATATAGTTATTAATTATAATTATTTAGAGTTTATGAATTTGGAATCACAAATAAATATGTTTGATGTTGACAAAAAAAAAATACTTAAATTGATTAATATTTTTAGATGGAGTTCTGGGTTGAATATAAACATATTTCTTTCTTCTTCATCCTTGTTTTAAATTATTAAAAATTCTTAGTCTGGTGTGTACTCTATTTTAAATTTTATGTGATTATGATTTTTTTTATTGTTATTTGGAATTCAAGAGAAAAAAATGCATTTTCTTTTTCTACATTGAATTCTTTGTAATATTATATTTTTTATTTAAATTTATATTTTTAAAAAAATATTATTTAATAAATATTTGATCAGGAATAATTATACTTAAAAAAAACCAAGGATGAAACATAAATTGTATACCCATGAAATATAAAATAATAAATAAAGGTAAGAGTTTTTCTAAAAAATAAATAAAGTTATAAATTTGTACTTTGAATAAGGAATTACACTTTTTTTTAGCTTCAATTTAATCGGCCAAACTAACATATTGTTATGTTTTTATCTCTTCATTATTTTAGAAATCAGATTAGAGTGTCCAGTTTGATTAATTGGACCAAGATTATATAAAGTCACTAGTCCCAACAACGCAGGAGATAAAACAAAAACTAATTAGCAAATGGTCAGGAACCGAATCTAAAAGTTGATTTGAACTGTTTATTCAATATTTTATTTTAAATAGGTCCATTTTTTAAATAAACAAAAACTCATGAAATTTACATGTGAAATATTATCTTCTAACTATTTATAGTGAATTCTTCATCATCCAACATGACCCTTTAATGTTAATTTAAATTTTGCCTAACTTTATATTAATTTATGTTTGAACATATTTGTAATATTAAATATATATTTAACCAATTCCAATCAAACCATAGATGAATCAATGGACTGGAATCCAATACTTTCACTGATTCAGCCACAGGTTAGATCTTAAAAAATTATTTCTAATTTATTTTATGACTAAATTGTCAAATATTATTTAGTAAAGTGTTCTTTAATCAAACTAGTTCCTTAAACTTCAAAAATATTCATAAAAACTTAAAAAAATATTTTTGGATGGATTATTTACCTTGTCTTACTCCTTTTTTAATAAAAAAAAATCTCATTTTCATTTCTCTATTGATAATATGTTGGATATAGCTTGGTATATAAGAAGAGAAAACCTAGGATTAACACAAAATTAAGTCACTCTAATCAAATAAAGAGCTACTCATTTAACTTATCTTTTAACTAAACTTATTTCAATGTTTGGAGCTAACTATACTTAGTCTTTTTTAATTTAAAACTTTAATTCCTTATGATTATAATCTATGTTGTAAGGATCAAAACCTCAACAGAATAATTTTTTGAAACTATAACCGACTTGAAAACTACATTGATAAAAAAACCTGAACTATGAAATTATGAAAAAAAAAATGAAAAAAAAATGTGGAGCAGAAGTTGCAGAGCCAGTATGATAGAAAAAGAATTAGTTAGAAAACATAAAGTTAAATTAACTTTTTGTTGACGCGCATCTTAGAAAACTTGTTTAAAAAATGTTCAATAAAGTTAAATATCATTAGTTATTTTATTAAGCAAATAGTTAAGATGGGTGAAAAAGAATTCTGCCGTCCACCAAAAAAAAAGTAAAAACAATCTTTTTATTTCTTAACATGTGCTTTAAAAGTACATACTAACAAAAATTTAGGCTCTTCATCTATCACATTGGAAAAAATTGGCCACTCTTTTGGAATTCAAGACTTACTATTTGCACAAACAGGAATATGTGTGCAAGACCTTTTGCAATTTTTTGCTCTTGCATCATGTACAGAAAAGGACTGCCACAACGGGTCTAATATTGAACCATTGTGTCTTAGCATTAAGCCTGAGGTATAAGGGGAGAGCGAAGATTGTCACTGTTTGCTGGTTATTGGAGTGGAAGCAATGCAGGGTCTTTGTAAGCATTTACCAAATTTTCATAAAACTGTCATTGTAGCACCATTTTGGTCTTGGCATGTCTTCTTTATCAAACTATGCAAACACAAACACAAGTGAAATGGATCAGGTTAGGCATTGCCAAGTTCAACAGTTTTTTGAAAGATTTAGACTCTTTGGGTTTTGATATGTAATCTGAGATTTTTTTTTTTTTTTAGGGGAGTTGGATAGGTGTATAAGTATTTTGTATGAACTGCAAACACAATACCTTTTATATATTTTACCTCAGTTTATAAAATTCTTTAATGCTGATAAAGAAAAAAAAAAAACACAAGTCAAAATCAGATCTGGGATTGAATGCAACATGCAATAACCCTCTATTGTAGAAATGTTAAGGGTTGGTCGGATATTGGAGAAGCATTTGAACATTCAGGTTATACGGATTTGAAATGCACTTAGGCAGAGTATGTAACAAATATGGGAAGGAATCGTTTTTGACAGTACTCGTTAAAGAGAAGTGTGAGGACTGTAAGAGACATTTTCAAAGTTGAGAAAAAGCTTTTTCAATGCAGAGATTCCCACTGCTATAATTTCCATGAGTAACAGAGAAAATATCACTGAATTGTGTATAATAGGCCAAAATTTCCCAGCTGTACATCGTATTTTGGCGCATATACATTTATAACTGCATAATACATTGGCAGATAATCAGTGTGAATTATATCAGAAATGTGAAGAAAGTTTCTCACTATTTCATAGATAGACTTAACATTGTCGGAAACAAAAGAAAATAATCCTTGCATAATAAAATTCTGGCAGATCGTCAGTTTAAATTATATAAAAAAGTGTTTCCCAGGTGTCACGTTTTCATGGATAAAATTTACGTTGTTATAAATAAAAGAAAAATTCCTTGGACAAAACCAGCGATATGGTACTTCATTACAATTGAAAACTTATACCAAGCAATCATATGACCAAATTTCAGTCAACCACAATCAGCCAGCTCCTGAACAAATATACCATTTTACACAGTTTATAACCAAATTCCAAACCGTCTTGAACATCTCTCATTTATCTTCAATTGAGTCGCTTCAGAAAGAAAATTATGTTTTCTATCTGATGCCATCGATCCCAACTATTAACATTTAGTATTAAATTTTAAAACTTGATACTCCACCGCACCATATATATATGATGACAATTGGCAAAGCATGAAATATACCAGTTGAAGTTACCTTGAATCATGTTATAATTTCAGTAAATAGTTGTACTGCAATCTTTGGAAAGCTCGGATAAAGCACGTGCAGTTGCTCTAACTTCTTGTTGCTCTTGTAGCATGAATCGTATCACTGAGCATTCATTCTAAACATTCACATAAAATCCTAAACTGAGATGGAATGTGTCATAACAGGCATATATTGGAGTCAGGCATTAGTTGTACAAAAACATGGCTCCTTACTTCAAGTGTCATCGTATTACAAACAAAAATTACATTGCGAAAAACTTAATGCAGAAACACAGTCATCAGCACGACATCATCAACCCTCAAATTTCTACGCATTATGCACTTCATATATAATCCTCCACTAAAAATACAAAATTACACTGTGGACATAAATGCACTACAATCGATGATTCCAATGATATATTCAAGATTTCTCCATGTTTTTGTGTCTTTGAATTTGTTCTCTTTTGGACAATGGCCAATGTTGACAGCTCCCCCCATCCATAGCAAGTTGCTCTAGCATTATTCGTTCTGACTCAGTTCTTCACTTCTTTTTGGTTTCCTTAACTTGATCCATTGCTTCATAAATGAACTGTATGGCTGGCTTTTGATTCAAATCAACCAATCAAAACACGTCAATTCCAGGTAATGCACTCCACCCTCCAAACAAGTTATGATATTTTTCCAAAAGTCCTTATCTAAAATCACATCTTCAACTATTTTACAATCATTTGCTTTAGCTAACTTGCTAGACTTCCATTCATTACTAGTAAACATTCTAATTAAAGCTCACTTATTCCCATGAAGGCACCCTAATGTCAAGTAAGATGTAGAAATGTGAATAATACCCGACCTCACCAAATCTCTTTATTTTGAAATGTTGTAGTAGAAAAATTAGAGAAGTTCTTAAATAGATAAAGATAGTAATTCTTTTTACCTTTTCGAATTGTCTCCTCATGAATTAGGATCTTCTTCTCATAATTCTCCGATATTAAGTCAACATAATATGCAGCACAAGACATCCAAAATAGTATTTTCCTCTTTGCCATCAACATTTGATCACAACTTTGTAGTTTGTTGCATTATCTAGCATAACTTGAATGATGTTGTCTTCTCCCACCTCTTTAACAATATTATCCATCATCTCGAAAACTTTCTTAGTTGTTTTAGGTGTAGCATTAGAACATTTTTGAAATGATAGATAATAACGTTAAAGAGGTGAGAGAAGACATTGTCGTTCAAGTTGTGACCCATAATACAACAAACTACAAAGTTGTTGATCAAATGTTGATGACAAAGACGAAAAGGCTATTTTGGACACCTTGTGTTGACTTAACGTTGAAGGATTATGAGGAGATCCTAATTTTTGAAGAGACAATTACAAATGCTAAAAAATTTACTACCTTTATCTATTCAAGAACTTCTCTAATTTCTCTACTACAAGACTTTACAAAAGAAAGAGATTTGGTGAGGTAGGACATTACTCGCTTTGTTACATCTTACTTGACATTAGGGTGTCTTCATGAGAATAAGGGAGCACTCGCTTTGTTACATCTTACTTGACATTAGGGTGTCTTCATGAGAATAAGGGAGCTTTAATTAGAATGTTTACTAGTGATGAATGAAAGTCTAGCAGGTTTGCTAAAACAAATTATGATAAAATAGTTGAAGATGTGGTGCCAGATAGGGATTTTTGAAAGAATATCATAACTTGTTTGAAGGGTGCATTGCCTCTAATTGAAGTGCTTCAATTAGTTGATTTGGATCAAAAGCCAACTATGGGGTTCATTTATGAAGCAATGGACCAAACTAAGGAAAAGATACAAAAGACTTTCAATGCTGTCAAAAAAAGGTATTTTGGTTAGCTAACCATTTATATTTGTTTGTTATGTTACGATAGTGATTTTAAATTGAAAAACAAAAAAAAAAAACTAACTCAATGTAATATATATTGGTTAATTATTTGTCTTTGTGGAACATCATTAATGAAAGGTGGGACAAACAACTCCATAGGTTTTTGCATGTTGCACGCTATTTTCTTAACCCTTAAATGCATTATCATCCCGGATTTAAAGCAGATTTGGAAGTGAAACGAGGTGTAATGGACTGTAAAACTAGGATGGTGAAAGATGAGAATGAACAAACTTGATGTTAAAATTGATGATTTCAAAACATAAGCAAAATGTGTTGTTCTCCCTTGGCTACTAGGCCAATTAATTTAAAGACTCCAGAGTCTTATGGTAATGAGTATCTTGAACTCTAGAAATTTGTCATTCACATATTGAGCTTGACAGGTAGCTCCTCTAGACGTGAATGTAATTGAAGTTCCTTCTAGATGGTATGTTAATGTTAAAATATATCTCTAGAATAAAATTACTAGCCTACTAGTCCACTACTTGCTCATCATATTTGTTTTGCATTTGTTTAGGTCCACACAGAGAAGAAACGGGCTAAAGCAAAGTACAATTAGCTAAGAAGAAGCAGACAAGAAAATCAACTCAAATTAGTATTGATAATTGTTTAGTGGATCATGAAAGATGAGTATGAGCATAATGAAGCATTGGATTTGGATGAAAACTTGGTTCTAGTCAAAGTTGAGGAGGATGAAGCTTTACACAATCAAGATTTACACATGACTAATTTGAATGGGGAAGGAGATGGAAATGATGGAGTTGAAGGTCTCAATGTAGATTATGAATTTAACTTAGAAGATTATTTGGTTTAGATAGATTATTATCTTTTAATTAGGAAGGATTTGTAATTAGGAATGAGTTACATACTACTGTCCTATGTAAATAGGATGTGGTGTTTACACCTAATCATGTACTCTTTTATATATTATGAAGTTCAATTATGAATTTTGTCTGAAATATAATGATTTTATGTTTATAAATTTTCATAAAATTTGTAGGATCTTAAAATCGGTGTTACTATTTCCTGAGGTAAGAGTCATATTTTTTTTTTTTTCTGATATTGTGTAGGATCTTGATTTTTTTCTAACATGTTATGTATAAAATGAATGTGTACAAATCCAAGATAAAAAGAAATATAAGAAAGAAAATAAGAAGTGGTTGCATACATATATGAAATCATGCAACCCTCATTCTATGGCATAAAAGTAAGCCAAAATCAAACAACTGAATGGATAAAAGAATTGATTTGGTGCTTGGCAAACAACAATTTGAAAAGTTTGAAATCAGTTTTCAGTATCAAAATAGACGTGTGTGGGAAGTGGTTGATGAGACAAAAAGCCAACATCCCACATAATAATTTCACAATTGTTTAGTAGCAAAATATAAATAAATGAGTAAATAACTCACCTCATCTTCCGAAACTGAAACCAATCCTCACTAAAACTTTTAAATCACGATACAGAAAATTATAGAAAAAACAAAAAATGGCAATGCAGCAAATAAGATAACATCCAATGCTGCAAACAAGAAGAAAAAAAATAAAGCACAATACATTGAGGAACGCACCGTTTTTCACACAAACTCTTTGCCTAATGTCTTCCTCTGCAATAACCGCAGCGGAAAAGCCAAGCACGACAGCGTGAATGGACTCTTGCCAAAGCTTAACCATCTTCCCGGCGAGTTCACATCGGAGATCAAAACGACGCCGTCGACGGTTTCGCTTAACCTATTTCTAATCGTTTCATGCCAACCAAATGAAGGAATAAGGAATATATAGTGACATTAATATTTTTTTAAATTATAAATTAGATTTTTAACTTTTGACATTAATATTTTTAAAAAGTATATTTAAATTCAAACTAAACCAATGATATTAAATCCACCTCCAGAAGAGAAATATTAAGAAAAAAATCTAAAAGCTTTTTTGTAAAAATAAATAAAATTGTTACTATTTTTGTATAATTCATATAAATTTATTACTTACTATTTACCATATAAATCATGTTAATAATAAAATAAAAAAAACTATCTTACATAAAATTTTTTCTGTAAGTAAACTTTTATTCAACTAACAACTTTATTTTATACAATCCAACAAAAACTTTCAATTAACAAAACAGTTTATACAAGATGTTATTTATATAACATAACTACCATAATTAAATCCCATAAATTATGATTAAATATAGAAGTTACATATTAAGCTTGAAACGCCAGCCGGAGAGACTTTTCCAACGAAACAAGTCAAAGAAAAAGTTAAAGGTATGATGAACAGTTTAATGTCATCAAAACCAACCCTCACAATTATTGTGAAAGATACTATGGCAATTTTAGTTTATATTCATGGAAAGAATATAAATTCAAACTTAAAAATTTATTTATTTATTTTGAGTGATTAGTGTCCAAAAACCTCTTAAAAAAACTGTCAAAAGCAGAAGATGTCTTTGAACCTTCTGAGAAATTATTCTTAACTAGATTAATGAGAAAAACAAATTGGTTTATGCAGACAAGACGTGGCAATTCAACTTCAATCCGAATTTACAAATTACACAGACCAAGTAAATATATATAACTAAAAGAAAAGATTAAGATAATAACCAATAGAAAATTACTTATTAAGCAAGAACAAGATAAAACCAAACAATTTTTATTATTCAATCCAAATAATCACCAACTTTAGTTTCACTTACTCATCTAAATGTGACATTCTTTGAGTGTGACACATTATGTGTAGAACAAATATATACAAACAAGGAAAGTGATTCAAGAACCAAGGCAAAAATAAGTTCTCTAATGAAGTTTTACACTCTTTATCTATGGAACTGGTAAAAATTGGCCATTCCTTTGGAATTCAAGACTTCTCTATTTGCACAAACAGGAATATACAAGCAACTTTTGCACTTTTTTGCTCTTGAAATGTGAATATTTCTCATCATATAAGGGAGAGAACCACCACACAAGGTCTAATATTCAACCATTTTGCCTAGCATTAAGCCTGAGGTATAAGGGGAGTCCGAAGATTGTCATTGTTTGGTGAGTATTGGAGTGGAAGCAATGCAGGGTCTTTGTAAGCATTCACCAAATTCTCATAAAACTGTGGCATTGTAGCATCATTTTGGTCTTGCCTATCCTTCTTTATCAAACTCTGCAAGCATAAACCCAAATCAGAATCAGACCTGACATAATAGACTGCAAAAGCCTCTATTGTTTCATACCGGTGGAGATCCTACATCGAGATAGGGCCAATCTATAATATATAAGTGAGGACAATCCTCACCTTACAAGCCGGTTTTATAAGAATGAGTTAGGATTAAACTCACTTTCTAATACAGACACGTTAAGGGTAAGTTGGATATTGGAGAAGTATTTGAACATTCAGGTTGTATGGATTTGAAATGTACCTCTGCAGAGTATGCAACAAATATGGGAAGGAATCGTTTTCGGCAGTACTCATTGAAGAGAAGTGTGAGGACTGGTAGAGGCATTGCCAGAGTTGAGGCCATAGAAAGCTTTTTCAATGCAAAGATTCCCACAGCAATAATTTGCATGAGTACCAGAGAAAATATCATTGAATTGTGTATAACAGGCCAAAATTTCCCAGCTGTATCGTACTTTGGTGCATATACATTTATGAACTGCATAATAAATAGGTACATCAGAGTGAGTTGTATCAGAAATGTTTGCTAAGTTTCTCACAATTTCATGGATAAAATTAACAGTCAGAAACAAAAAATAACATTGTCTGAAACCAAACAACTGGTCAACTACTAGCTATGATCAATAATTACTTTACAAAACTTTCCACATTGGAAAAGAGGCTTAATTTCATCTTAATAAAACTATGTATCTACTACTATTGTCTCAAAACTTTCAAGCATCTACTTAGTTCCACTATTTGACAAAAAATACTCCTCATCAACATCAACCTTCATAAGTTCAGAAGTCCTCGTGAACAAATTTTCAATTATGGACAAATTTAACCACCATCAGATTTACTTTTATGTGTAGACAGAAATCAATAATCTCAAAGATGCCTCCTCATATAAGAGCCTTTTGGACTTGAAGTATGATTCATGTCATCATCTTACTTGGTAGTAAATTTATTTACTTTATACAGAATTAGGACCACAAAGATATAACTAATTTTTAGAAGCTTTGTTGGTACCACAATAGAACATAATTATGGAAAGTTAGAAATGGTTCTTAAAACCCTTTATATATTGAACATATAGTAGTCTTCTAACAGATATCAAAAGAACATCCAAAGAAATGCTAACCTGGTTTCGATATATGATGTAAGCAAGACAAAAGTAGGCCAAGACGAATGGCAAAATTAATGGAGCTAGGAAAAAATATGTAATACCAAGAAGTCCAAAAAAAAGGACCCTTGGAATATCCTTGTGGTATGGAATTGATGGAGCTTCAAATTCATCATCATCTGGACTTGTGAAAGGCCTTGTTACCCAACTCAAAATAAAAGGAATTACACGGAAGAGTTCTGAAGACACGCTTGTCCATCCTTGGGTGACAACATAGGTAATAAAAAATGATGCCTGCATCAAACCAAAATTAGTGACATCAGAAAGATAGAAATAACTTCTTTATGTTATTCTAAATTGCTGCTTAGATTTTAGACTTATTGTGATCATATGACATGATCAAAGTGATAGATGGTATAAACAATTTTGTTCTTAATAAGTTTTGGGAGGACATTTGGTTAGGTATTTTTCTTAGATGTTTATACCAGCACATATGTTAGCTATTAAATTGCTTTCATTCTCTCCAGAGTAATTCTTTCAATTGAGACTTTCTTTACATACAGATTTCAAAGATAAAGAAACTAGTTAATTACAACCAATGTTGGACTTGCTTAATTCCACTTAGCTGCACTGACCCCATTATTTGAAAAAACATTATATTATATAAAAGAACACGGAGACTGTGTGGAATATGAAAAAACTATTAGAGCAATTTACTCTATAGTTTACAACTACTAATGAGATATTTAATAAGGGCTTTTAAAACAAATTTTCATCCACTAAATATTTCTTAATTCGTGTACATTAACCTTAAACATCTAAAGGTATGAGGAGGTAGTATACTAGTGTATAAAAAATCTCTCCTCTGTTATGTATTTCCATGATTGGGTGATTTAGTGGTGAAATTAAGGAGAATCAATGACAGGCATGTTGCCATATAATATTTTGTTTAGGTGAATAAAATGTCAGATAGTTCCACTCTAAAAATTAACACTTTCAATGACACAGATTATAATATTTTTATCATTTTCCTTTTGGTTAAATAACAAGAAAGACTTTCTAGAGTTAATTTGTTATGGAAGATTTTAATATACATATTACAATTTACAACAAGAGTGGCAGCTGCTTAAGCAAAAGATTAGCAGAATTATACATTATGTTAAAAAAATCATGACTAATGATGGTTATATTTCTCTACATGAATGTTCTCACAAGACAAGATATGCTGAGATCAGAAAGTTTCCTAACATAAAACGTGGTTCCATTCAAGGCAGTACCATTACTTTGATAGTCCTCACTCAAATTGAATAGAAGTTTCATGGCCCTTGATAAGGAGAAAAACTGCTTTCTGTCTTGCTATAGATTTTATGTAGCCCTCAAAAATATGTTTCAGGAAAGTTTATATAGGATGGAGAGAAACATTTTCTAACCTGTGCTGGAACTGCAACTGCCAGCTTCCCAGGAATGTTCTTAGGATCAAGAAGAGCGTTCAGCACGGATAGAATTGAACCAGAAAACACAGATGCAAAAAAAACATTCCATATGGTGAACCACAGCACTTTTCTAGATGCACTCATTTCTATATCACTGTGTGAGATGTATCCTTGAATGGAGGAAAGGAATTTCATGGCAGGAGGCACCACTTTCAGAAACAACTGAAGAATAAGACTGGGAAGATATCCTGTCACTATTTGACTGAAAAATTTTCTGAAAGCAGATTCACAAAAGGCTCAGTAATTATACATTAAGAAATAAAAAAAAAAAAATCAAATTACAAAACAAAAGTATCATGTTAGGACCAAGTCAGAACTAAAGGTTTATTATAGGAGGAAAAAGAAGGGGTGAAAAGGGTAACACTATAAAAGGATGTAAGGAGAGTTAGTTAGTTCAGTTATGTGTATCAGTGTTTTGAGCCATTAGCCATGAGCACTTCATATAAGAAAGACAACACATCACCTTCAACCTAAAATCTTAAAATAACTGATATGTGGATCTTCTTTCTTATATACTGCTCTTCAGTCTCATTTCTACTCAATGTAAAACAGAAGTCACACTTGGAGTCCTAATGTCTTGCTTACTAGTTTTATCCTTGTCTGAACCAAACTGATATTTTCCTAATGAATTGTACATGCAATCAACGGAATGTAGCCAAGCATAAAGAGAGTGGTTTGTCATGAGCAAATAAATTAATAGACCAAGTTAACTTACATGGACAGAATACTTGTCAAGAAGGGAAACAAAATCTCCAACTGACTAAGGTTGGTAAGGCCCTGTACGAATACTACAGGTAAAAGGAATGAAATAGTGAAAGCTGTACACACAAATACAACCACCAACTTAGAAATCCATCTTCTCATGAATGATTCAGAGAAGAAAGGCCAGTACACATCGCGAGGTTCTGGAGCAAACTCAGTAATCCAGTGGGTGGGATTGACTGATTGCTTTAAATGAACAGCAGTTGCAGCACCCAAACGAGACCTGAAGAACACAAAGGCAGCTCTAGCCTCCTTCGATATTGAAGAAGAATAGATATTAGTAGATGCAGCATGCACTTTATAGGAGAAAAATGTGAATAGTTAAATGAAAGCATTTCAGATACTACTTTCAAATTGTTTCTTTTGGGAAAAGACCTGAAAGATTACCACATACTTCTCCTGCCAATGAAGCCTCTGACTGCTTCAATCTCACACTCTCCTCAATGTCCTCCAATTTCTTTTGATATTCCTCTATAACATTGGTTTTTTGGCCAAAAAGTCCAGAAATACCACGATTCAGACGCTTCTGCTGCTTAGAATCTGATCGTAATTGTGTAACTCTTTTATACAACCTTTTGGCCTCGCTCTAAAGAAATGGAAAGATAGATATATCAGTTGCATAAATCTCAAATGAAACAGAAATAGAATACCAGAGCACCTAATCTGATCAACAACATAGGAGTCATGTTCTAACTATATGTTCTAACTATCTATAAATATATTACTTTGTTTGTATTGCTTTTGTTCTTCCAAGTAACTATCCTTCCTTCTATCATAACTAGTTAATTGTTCTAACCATGCAAACTAGCTATTTTCATTTCTTTTATTCTTCCAAGCAATCCTAAACTACTTATATCATCCTTCTGTGATTCACTCATAGTTCCAATTTGATTTCTTTGTCAACTATAAGGGAGGGATACATCTTAATGCTTAAAAACACAACATAGCCGATCAAAGAACCAAACCCCAAAATCATGCACACCTTTAAAAGACTAAAAAGGAAGTTTCCAACAAAAAATAAAATATAGAGGTGAAAATCAATCAACAAGAAACAAAACTAAAATTAAACATGATTCTTACTAGGAGGCTACGGATTTTATTTGTTCGACGAACAACCACATGTGACAGATATGTAGAAGGATAAAGCTCACTAAAGAATCTGTCAACACTGTAACTGATGCTGCTAGAGGAGGAAGTGGGAATGCTGTGAACTAAAATGGTGAAGTGATGAGGCTGAGGATCGGAAGAATAAAAGTAAGAAATTCTTCTAGAAGATATGTACTTATATTCCTGAAAATGAAAAAACAAAAAAATCAGAAATTAGTAAGTGATAAATTTGTTGGCTCGTCATGTGTGAGTTACAGAAAGTTACAGAAAAAGAAAAAGCCTTGTTATCAAGCTTGCATTAAGTCTGATGTACAATGCATAAAACTATACACATTGCTATGCATAAAACTATACACATTGCTGAAGCAGTTAGACAAAATATTTCCAAAAACTAAGAGTTTGTGTCCTTACAAAAAAGAGTAGCATGCAAATGAATCCACTGACAATATATACAGCACTGAAGTGAACCCATAACCTGAAACAAAATCATAAAGAATAACAATCTCATACAATTCAATTAGAAAGTCTTAAGTAAGCTCTCTAAAGCAAGCTCAATTAGAAAAAAATTTGAGTTAGTATTCACCAATGAGAGCCACTGTTTACATTTGATATAGTGAACACATCCAAGGAGTTGCTGACAAAGTCCACAATATCAATGTCTTCTAGCTGATTTCCCCAACAATTAACTGGAAGAATCACAAGGATCCCAATAATCCCAGCAAAGGTAAACACTTTCAAACTGCACACAAGAAGCATGAGAACTCAGTCTACAATTTCATAGATGTTATTCAGATGCTTCTTTTGTTTTGTTTTGGAAGGGTTGAATATGAAAAGGGGTGACACACAAGTTTACTAACCAATAAATCATGCAGGTGGATGTACTATCTCTTGATGAAGGGAATGATATACCTGAAGGTTATCATGCGCATAAACACAACACCATCTAACCCTGACAATGACAACAGCTCCTCCTCAGAAAGCCTCCATGCTTCTGCAACCCAACCTGCTGAAGGAATTAGTCTTTCTAAGTGGAAACGACTCCTCCTCTTGGATGTTCCTTCAGCCAGCAAGCGCGGCACATAAACTTCATAATTGCTCGGTTGTTTCCTCAATATAGAATACAGTGTGAAGAACAACACACACAAAGCGGTGTTGATGCCAACAGATGTCAGTAGTGCAGACACGATCATGTTTCCAAGGAAATCTCAGAAATCAAGAAAATGGTGAATAAGCTACTGCAAGAAACACAGACAATGGAAACAAATAAACAAACATTTTTCAGATTTGAGTTCATTGTGCACAAAACAGAATACTCAAAGAACATGAAACAAACTTTCTAAATAAATTACTTAAGATTAAAAATTAAAATACCCTTTTGGCTCATCTTATTCCTTAGTTTCGATTTGGACTTTAAAGATAAATCACTTCATTTCTTAAATAATCTGTGTTAAGACAAGCTGATTATCCCACTACTTTACCAAGCTATCTTAGTCAACTTGGTAACAAACAATGAAAACTTTTACATCAGTCAAAGTTAAAAGGGTTAGTGCAACAAACTATAGGAAGAAACAATTTCACTGGATTATTTGATCATAAACAAAATTACAAAGATGACAATCAATTGATAACAGATACAATGCTGCACAAACCCATAACTAACTGCTCAAAAGAGGAAAATCAAATAAAAATAAAGAAAATGATCATACTCTTGAAATAGATGTTGAGAAGCCTGAAATGAAAAACCCAGATTCAGAAACTCCCAAAGTATGAGACTTTATCACAATATGATTGGTGCAGCCTCTGAACACCAAAAGTTGAACATACCCAGATGACTATGTTGGAAAGTTGAAACGAATAGCTGATATTATGTGGCAAGTTTTGCTGTGTTGACTAGAAGTAGAGAGCGAGAAGGAGCAACAGTTGAGAACAGAAAAAGCGTGGGAATTGAACAAAGATTACTTAAACCTCGTGTGCAAGGAAGAATGGAGAATACGCGTCCAAATGATACGTGTGTCAGAAGAACATTGGAACATAGATCAGTTATTTTATGCCAACAACCAATGTTCTTCTGACATCATCTTTTATCGTTGTGTAACTACTTTCACTGAGAGTAGATTTACCTTAACTCTACCAAACATTCTTTCCTTAATTTTCCCAAGCTTCAAACTCCAAAAATAGATTTTGATGTACTTACTTATGAGAAAAGATAGAAATATTATTTGGAAACCAAAATAAAAGTACATTTGGGAACAGAATACAAAGAAATATTTATTTAAAAATAACTTTTAGAAAGAAAAGTCAGGCCAATACTCAAGTTTTTATCAACTAATTCAACATATTTCAAATATAACTTTCAACGTAATATTGTGAAAAAAATTATATAAAAATTTAAATTAAAAGTAATATGTTCTAATTAATTAATAATATGAAGACTCAAAAATTAAGTTAATCATACATTTTACCAAACAAAGATCATCATTTCATGAATTTTACCATTTATTTTTTTTTCATACATTTACATCAAATTTCCCATTTTTTTAAATTTTTAACTCAATTGAAATTTAACGGATCATAAATACATGGAAATTAGAAAAAAAAATGATAGTAAAACTTGAACAAAAAATAATTAAAAGCAAAAAATTAAAGTTACAAATTTTGTTCTAGATAAACTAATCATGTATGACAATGATGGAGAGGTTTTCAACTTCAGGTTGGAAATTTTATATGATTAATTGATTTTACATTTAAGAAATCATAGTTTATTTTGGGGAATGCAATTGAAAGGTGGGTCGTTATTATAATAACAGTATAACGCTCAACCAATGGCTTCCAACTTTTTCCCCTCGTTGACCGTTCGGTTAAATATTTATGCCAAATTATCATTTTCATAATTTCTGAGATTTCGTGAAATTACATTTTTCTAAGACATGTTTTCTATAATTTCTTATAATTTTGGTGACTTAATTAAAAATAAATGAATAATCTACACAAACATATATTGGAAAAGAGTTTGCAAGTGTGAATAGCTTTCTGCATCTCTTGTTTCTGTTCACACTTTCCACTTTTTAAAATATCTTATTTTATCAATATTCTTACACACAACCTTAGTTTTATTGTTTTGAGATTTCAATTCTAAAACTATGAAAGAATTTGACTTTCATCATTTAAAATTTTAAAATTAATATTTTAAGATTACAAAAATTGCACGTTTTCATAGTTTCGTTTTCAGAGTAAATTAGTACTTTTGGTTTCGATTTCATACCCAACTCGAAGATCAACCCAAAATGTCAAACAAAAATAACAATATTTTGTTTTTCCTTTCTTTATGTGAAAGGTTGTTTTCTTTTTTGTAAATTGTGGTTTTGTAGACTAAAATGGTGATTGCTTGGTAAAGTGCTTCTAGAATGTTAAGTATAAGAAAATTGAGTTTGAAAATGTAAAAAGAAAATGAACCACAAAACATAAAAGACATCGTCATAGACCCTCGTTAATTGTCAAAATAAAAGTAAAATAAAAAACTAAAATAACTAATGTTCTACAAACAGAAAAGACGAATATGAAACTAGAACACGCAAATATATTTAGCTAAAAAAATATTATATGGGTTTTTTATTAAAAAATAATTATAAAATGGATTAATTTATAAAATATTTTTTATATAAGCATAAATTTATGTGTATTTGCTTACCATAAAAAAGTACCTTTTTTAATTTAAAGTTATTTCCTTTCTTCTTTTTACAACATTTATTATGTTCTCGTAAAAAATTGAAAAATATTCCAATAAGTGATTATTAAATAAAATTTTTTTTTGCAAGATTTAACAAACAAATTAATCACCTTTATTATATATATATATATATATATATATATATATATATATATATATATATATATATATATATATAATAAAAATTTTTTTTTATTATATTTTTTTATTTATATTTATATATTTTTTTATTTA
>Ga0099825_1005085_pt1 | contig 17045 bp, 9 predicted proteins | sample SiratroredBW_FD_76838 | JGI IMG/M metagenome (GOLD analysis project Ga0099825, IMG submission 76838) | Root nodule microbial communities of legume samples collected from California, USA - Siratro red BW | ecosystem: Host-associated > Plants > Roots > Nodule | place: USA: California | collected...
AGCTTTATTGATGAAGCTTTATGGGCATACAAGACTGCATTCAAGACGCCTATAGACCTATCACTTTTTCAATTCATCTATGGTAAAACATGTCATCTTCCTGTAGAGTTGGATCATAAGGCTTATTGGGCTTTGAAATTATTGAACTTTAACTCTAAGGCTTCAAGAGAGAAAAGACAAATACAACTGCATGAATTGGAGGAACTGAGGCTCAATGCATATAGTTCTTCAAAAATTTACAAAGAGCGAGCCAAGATGTACCATGATAAGAAGATCCTCAACAGAGCGTTTCACCTTGGCCAAGTTGTTTTCCTGTTCAATTCTAGAGTAAGGTTATTCCTTAGAAAGCTGAAAGCTAAGTGGTAAGGGCTCTTTTTAATCAAACAAGTCAAGTTATATGGAGCAATTGAAGTGGAAGACCCTATTTCACGCAGAAGTTGTTGGGTTAACAGTCAAACGCTAAAGCACTATTAAGGTGGTGAGATTGGAAAACTCACCACAATGGTCCATTTGAACGAAGCATGATCAACAAGCATCAAGTTATATGATGTTAAATGAGCACTTCCTGGGAGGCAACGCAGTGTTTGTAGCTTCTATTTTATTTTGTTTTTATATTTTGTTTTCTCGGTTCAAATTGATTTGGTGTTTAGGAATTAGATGTTAGTTGAGTTGTAGTCAGAATATGGGTTGGTTATTTCATTTTTTTCATGTTGATTGTTCACTTCTTAGTAAATTAGCATTGCACTCTACTCAGTTTTTAAGAATGTAAAAATTAAGTTTTTGCTTGGGCTAAAATGTCAATTTAGGCTACACTTTCACTTGTTTTGGGCGTACTTTAGGTCCTTTATTTAAATAGAGGAACTCATTTTTAAAACCACACCACTTCAGACTCGCCCACCTTAGCCCAAAACCCTAACTTTAACTCTCACTTGCACCCTACACACAGTGATCATTCAGCCCTAGAGAACTCATTCCACCTTTCATTTTTCATTCTACCCCTCTGTAAATGTGATAAAGATAAGTACTTTAAAGCTTTTCATGATTGATTACCTTATCTTGCCTTTATTATATTGGTTGTGAGTAGGATAGTGGTGAAGGTTTTGAATTTAGTCAATGTCCTGTAGCCAGTGTTGAAAAGATTGTATTTTTACTGTGCTTTGTTGGTTGATGACCCAAATAACAATTAGTTAGGGTTTATGTGGACATAAGCGAGGGTTTTTGTGAATAGATTGTATTGCTTGTGTGACAAACTATCTCAATATCCTTGCTTGTCATCGTGATAATGTTTGAAAATTGTTTCTAGATGCCAAGAATCAAGCATACAACAGGACTGAGGAAAAGAACAGTAAGGAAAATTAGAGAGCCGATAATTGATGATGCTTTTGGGAAAGGAAACAGGCCATGTGTGGAAGGTTCTTCAGATGAACCACCAAGCAAATTTCTTAACTTATTCAAGGAGAGAAGATTTCATGAGATCAGGAGGTAAAGCTTCATCACCGAAAGGAAAGTGGAGCTGGCATCAGGGGAGTTTCATGTTGTCCTAATGGGATTGATAAAAAGAAATTGGATAAAGTTAGCTCAACCGTTAGCCAAATATGACCCAGAGATTGTATATGATTTTTATGCCAACGCATGGGGGAGAAGCAAGAATGCAAGAGCGAAAATCAAAGGTGCGAGGCCAATGGATCCCTTATGACTCGAAGTCAATTAATGGGTTTTTAGGGAATCTATTTCCCAATCAAGATGAGCAATACAATTACCAAAGGCTAAAATTCACTCACGTGGATTCAGTAACAATAGGGTAGATCACACTCCATGTCTCCCCAACCGCTCATACCAAAGACGCCCAACTGGGAAGCATAAAAGAATCTGAAGGAAGGACATGAAGATAGTAGCACATGTGTGGTTAACATTCATGTTGGCCAACATAGTGCCTATTGGGCACCTGTCTGACCTTAAAGCACCCTGCTACAATATGCTATACTCCATTATCCAAGACGACCACATAGTCGATGTGGCAAGAATTATTTTAGAAGAATTGCAAAGGTTTGTGGATTTAGAAGATAACCAGTCAAGAGATAAGGAGAAGGGATCCTTGGGTTTCCTTACACTCGTCACTGCTTCGTGCTGAGCCTAAGGAATTCTGGTAGAACCAAAAGCCAAAATCCGACCCCCAATTAACAAATTGAACACAATTGCACCAATCCGGATGAAGATCCAAATGTAGTAAATCAAGCACCTCCACCACCACAGTCACCTCTGTCCCCACGTATTGAGCTTTTGAAACCCGACTCATGGACTATCTTGACAACCAAATCACTTATCTCCAAGGTGCAACAAAGCTCCTTGCACTGAGACATCATGCACATCTACCAAGGACTATATGAAAATGTTCTTTAAGACCAATCCAGTCCTTGGATGGGCCCTGACTAGTTCTACTCATTTTTAGCATGGCCTAGGAATAAACCCAAATTTGCAGGGGAGTCAAGCGCAGTTGCTGGCTATGCAGGTACATCGGGAGTTGCTGACGACCAGCTAGGTTCATCAACTATAGAAGTCGAGGACATGATGCTAGAACAGGGAGATGAAGAATTTGACACGGTAGGAGAAGAGGAGGATGAGGAAGAGTTTGTCACCGAGATGGACAAATTCTTTGGAGAGGATTAACTTCGGTCAACCCAAGCTTAACTTCAATATGCCATTGTTTAATTGAATCCATTTCGAAATTGCCAATGCATGGATGACTATTTTTCTTAATTTGAACATGATTGCATGGATGATTGTTTGATTATTTTGAGCATGACTGCATGGATAATTGTTAATTATTTTGAACATAGATACTTAGATGACCATTAAATACATTGAACTGTGGTAGATGGATGAGTAGTTTGTGATGTTATGCTTTTAGTTTGTAAATAAGAAGTTTACTATTAGATTTGAGTGCATAAGTAGGATTTGAAATTCTGTGAATTGAATGAGACTTAAAGTTGTTTTGCGAATCCTTCAAAGGAAGCGGTACTAAAGTTGTGATTGAGCATGAATAGAATTGAATGAGTCTTGAGTTAGAACAGTGCAAGAATTAAACAATTGTTGGCCAATCCCATGGTTTATTTGATGATGAGAGTGGATGCATGAGAATTTAGATGGGTGAATGATCGAAACCTTGACTGACGGGAATAGAGGAAATGTTCACAGCAATCGAGTGAGGATGTGCAATGCTAAGCAAAGTGTGAGTTAAGTTCCATGAACTGCATGCCATTCATTGTTGCTTAAGTTTTTCTGCCTGTTTACTTTTTAGATGAGGAGTGAAGATGATTAAGGCACATTTGTGTAGGAATCTAGTTCAGACCCACAACCAAATAGTCTACCCGTTCATGATTTAGCCTTTTCTTCATAACCCAGTTGAGCTTATATTTTCTTCTTGCAACCTAATCTCTGTTTTAATAGTTTCTACCCTTTGGCATGACCAATGAAGGAGAACACAGGTACAAGTCGATCACTTTAATGTGAATTGTTGGTATGGGACTAGTATGACTGAAGTTCTGTTGGAAAGAAATAAGTAGATGCAAATCTAAATTTTCTAAAAGGTGAAAGTTAACAGAACAGTGGGCCTGCTGTTTACTTAAAAAGAAAGAGAAGAAAGGAGAAAAGAAACAAAACGAAATAAATCATTTTAAGAATCATGGGGTGCAACATAAGTGTGGATTGAGGAGTTGTGGAAACCGAGGAGGAAGGAACAATGTTTGAGAAAAAAAGGGTTGAATTATGCAGGTGCTCTCTCTTTTGGGACATGCATTTTGTTCTCAGAAAAACTAAAATTTTTCGAAACCCAACCCATTACAACCTTGTAAAAGACCTTGAGATTCATGGTTCAATAGGTTTGTAATTTACTGAAAATGAAAAGCAACTTGGAATTGGTAGCAGCATGGGTACTTGAGAGAAACACTAGGAGGTACTTGAGAGAAACACTGGAAATACTTGAGAGACAGCCTCAATTACCCTGTCATATCTTGAAAGATTGTTTATTTGGAAAATTTGATTGCATCATTCCTGCTTTGATGAGACCAGGGGATTGGCACTTACGATTTTTATGAAGTTTTAAATTTTGCAACTGTTCTAAATTAAATTGAAATTAATTTGTGCTTAACCACAGTGTTTTCATGAACAACTTTATGGGAATTGTGGAAATTCAATTGTCTTGCTTGAGGGCAAACAAGAGTCTAAGTTGGGGGGAGTTGATAAATGCCATTTTGTAATACAAATTATTGCATATTTGGGGAACTTTTGACCCTAATTGTATTAGGAAGTGGCATAACATACCATTTTGAGGTCCTTTTGAACTCGAGAACCAATACAGGAGTAATGTGATTCATGCAAGTAATTGATTCCAAATGGTATGAAAAATTCTGGTTTAGAGGCACAAAGAACAGAGAGGCAAAATAACTGAAATATAAAATGCTCGAGCAAGTAGGAAGAGTCCATGCAAGAAAGGCACAGAGAAAGGAGGACAATTATCAAAGAAAAGCTTGAGTGAAGGATCCTGCTTGAGCTAGAATTCATTGACAAACTGCTGAGACATTAACCTAATCGAGGTCATAGGTATAAAAGGAAGAAATCATCTTGGAAAAGTGGGTGGCGGCTGTAGCAACAATTTTAGTAAAGAATATTAGTCCTTGTTCTGTGTGCGCACTTCCATGGCTACCATGAGTAACTAATTTCTTGGAATTGAATGTAGTTTATCAAACTTGGATGTATTCAAGATATATATATTGATGATGCTTGTTTACTCATTGTTAGTATTTTCATTTTAAGCTTAATGATGGATTCTATTTGTGCAATAGACTCTTGAATTGGAATTTTGGGATTAACTGAGAAGTAGTTTCAAAGTTTAGACATAAACGAGAATGCTCATTACTGTGTGATATCAGTAATGGATCCCACTGTGATGGCTGCCATTAACAACTATTCTTAATGCTGCTTAAACTGCTAGATAGCTGGGAAATCGAAATCTAGCGGGTTAACTTATGAATTTCAATGCTTGAGGAATCAGCTTGAATGACTTTTATTTATGGAGAAAAAATGGGTAATCTTATGTACTATCGATATGTTATAGCGAAGAATACAAATGAGTAAGATAAACAAAGTTCAATCCTAAATTATTTCATTGTATTTTTTGTCAACCTAAAGATTTTGACCTCTGTTTCATTGCACTGTGCTATGTTATTTTACATTTTTTCATTTTTGTTCTATCAAACAACCTAATTACCCAAAACCATTCTGTTAAGCTAGCAGTTCTTATTAGAACTACAAACTAACACCGTTCCTCATGGGTTCGACATTCTCAGGTACATTATATTACTTTTGACTCGTGACACTTGTCGAAAATGGTCAACAAGGTGTCAAAAGCTTTAGAAATATCAATCTTAATAGCAACATTATCACCCTTATCCTTTTTCGACAACATGCTAACATCCTTAGAAGTAATACAAATACAATTCTTAATCTAGCACCCTTTAATAAAGTCATTCTGATTATGAGAAATCACCCTACTGTAAACAATACCAAGCCTATCAGCCAAAATTTAAGAAATAACATTAAACCTGAAGTTGAGAATGATAACGGGCCTAAATTATTTGATTTGGACCTTAGGAATGAGAGAAATATAATATTAGAATTCATCACAGGGAGTATCCAACTTTGAACAAAAATTTGTTTGACCGTAACTCAATGATCAACAAATATATTATCCCAACAAGTATGATAAAAAGATCTCACAAAACCATAAGGACCAAGAGCACTATCCATATTAAGAGCGAAGAATGCAGATTTAATCTCCATATAATTAGGCATTTTAGTCAACAAATCATTATCAGGTTGGCTAACAATATGACGAATATAAATACAAACCACATTAGAAATTTGATCTTGAGATATAAAAGACGATTTATTAGCATAAAGATCTTTATAAAAACTAAAAATAGAGTAAAAAAAATCAAGCCATGATCATCAGAAATAGAATCCCCAACCATAAGCCTGTGAATACAATTAGCATTATGCCTTTACTCACCATAGCATGAAAGAAGACAATATTTCTATCACCATCCAAAAACCAATTCATAATCGTCTTTTCCTTCCAAAAGATAGACTGCCAGTCGCGAAATATCAAGTTTAATGGAAGCCAAACTTAATTGATGATCTTTCATTGCCTTATGAATATTTCCAAATACATTCTTATTCAATCCTTAAGCCATCTTCTAAGATGTTGCAATTTCTTTTGAAGCAACAACATGGGACATCCAACCACTTGACCAGACCATTTTGACCTAATCAAAGGTAGCAGACCATCATGTTGCAGCCACATTTGAAAGAGAATGTAAAAGAGGAAGTTAACGTAGGATAGTTGAGCCCGACCTCAGAATAACTGAGCCTAGCCACGAAAAACCCACAAAAGCATCAAGTTGTGCCTGGCGCCACTAGAGTTGGGCCAAACGCTAGGTAGGCCATCGTCCTCTACAGGGAAGTTGAGTTCAGCACCACTGAAGCTAGACCAAGCGTGAGCATCAAAATTTGTGCATTTAAAAGACTTTCTACATCAAGGTTAGGTACTCAACTCCATCCGAGAGTCAGAAAAATGTAGCCTTGGATGACGACTAGGGTATGGAGGTTCCTTTTTCTCCTCTTTGTATATCCATCTTCCTCCATTCTTCGTTCTTTTCATCTTGTTGGGGTTAGATGTAACTATTTAAACTCTCATGTAATCACTTTTGGTGCTCGTATATATGTTTTATATATATGTATTTTCATTCAAATCTTAGTATTTTGTTTATATGCTTACTGCTTATTGTGTCTTGATCACCTATTGCATGATCTTTGATTCTTATCATATTGATAAATATTTTTTGTAATCTAGAACAGAATCAAAATACCAAATGAGAGCTTGTATCTAGGAATAGAGCATGATTCGTTTGTTGTCTAGGAGGACACCAGCCCAAAAAAGAGAGTATTAGTGTTGAACTCTCAAGATGCCCTTCTAGCCTAGCAAAAAAATTTATTCAAATAGATAGAAGATTTAAATCAACATATGGCTAAACTCCCTCAACAATTACAAGTCATGCAAGTTGTATCAATTCCTACTCAACCAATGTTAAAATGTGATTTATGTGGAGGTGATAATTAACTTGAAACGACACTTTAGTGACACAAATGTAGAGATTAAGTAAGATTGATCAAGTGACTTGGTGCTCACTTAAAGTGACTTGCGCTTAAGTGTAACACATCACACAAGCAAGTGTAAAAGCTTAAGCAATTTTACTTAAACGACTTCTGTTTGCTTATGCCTTTGTCACTTCAAGCAATAAAAATGAGTAGGCTTAACTGAAAAAATATTTCATAGAAATTTGATTCATCTTATGATATGCAATGTTAAATAAAAAAAAAAGGGAAACTAAATTAGAATGTTAAACTTTTATCATATTGTAACAAAATGTCCAATAACAACCTAAAAACAATAAAAATAATTATGAAACGAATGGTACTATAAAATTATCGAATGAAATGTAGGAATAATGATAACAAAGAGATCACCTAATTAAAATAACTGAAGAAAGATACTAAAGCAATAAGACTTAGAGAGTAGAAAAGTTGGGTGAGGTAAAAAGAGTGGTAGGGTAGGGTTCATATAAAAGGTGAGGGACCAATGGAACATGGTGATATTTGATTACTTGAAACGATCATTTCACCATGCTTACGCGAGAAACAATAAAAATGTTTGAGTTTTAACCCCAAAAACTTGTCAGACACTTACGAGTTTGGCTTAAGTAAGAGTAGGTGAAATTTGGTAAATGTTAATATCTTTTTAACACCTAAAACAATACATTTTTCTTGCTTAAAGCTAGATCAGAGGTGTGCTTAAATGAGAAATGGTAAAATTTAAATGTTTTAAATCTTTATTTTCTTCCTTAAAGTGTATAATACCCTATAAAATAGCTCCAAAATAAAAATCAACCTATTTTGAGATACATAAGATAACAACTAAATATTTTTTTAACAGAAAAGTTTAAAAAATAGGAAAATCAATTATTCGCTTTTTTATTTTATTTTTATAATAACAACCACCAACTCTTTCTTTAAGAAGATATTCTATTTTATTTTTATAAAAAGTGCCAACTATTTTTCTCTCAAAAGTTATTTTTCCCCTTTTCATTGCCTTCTCTCTAAAATTTCACATTCCTTCCTTATCAAACTGACGATCAGAGGTCATCCCTAGATTCCTGGCGTTGAGTAGAGTAAGAATGTTTGATCAGATTCTTGAATAGAGTTAGGTTGCCCGTGATTTTAGGTTTTTGGAGCCCTTTGTGAATTAAGGTAAGGGAAGCTAGTTTGAATATTTTTAGTAAATATTGTAATTACTTGTTTTGTGAATTCGGGTAAGGGAAGCTAATTGCATATTTTTTTAAATGTTAGGTAAGGGAAGCTAGTTGCATGTTTTTTCTATATATTGTAATTATTTATTTTATTAAGTATAAATTTGATGAATTTGAATTAAATTGAGTGAATGTTTATGTATCGTATGATGTAATATCAATATTTGTGAATGATATGAAATGGTGATTGAGACATAGTATCTTTAGGAAAGGAGATACTCGTGTTGAGATTGTTAGGATGTGCATTGTTTGGGGATTTGATGTAAGGCGGTATACTGACTCTACTGATACATTGGATTCACATAGATGAAGATTATCGGGTGAGAGTTGAAGAAGGTTCATAGGGCTATGTCCAAGATATTAAATATGAGCTTACTAGAATAGGACATATGGATTAACCCTATGCATATGGAAACTGTATCTGAGGTTTGAAATAGGGACTGATAAGAACATATTGTATTCGAGGTTTGAAATATGAGCTGATCGGAAGAGATGGATAGTATATGATAGTGCAAACCTCTGAGTCTAACTCAATGCACGAGTCTTCTGGAAGTAGAGAGTCCAATTTCTTTGTTTGTGAGTCAATATATGTATGATATGAGATGAATTATGAAAGCTTGATTTGTTGTAGTTTGGTTGAGATAGAAATTCAGTTTATGAAAATATATATTTTTAAAACTCTCTAGTTTACCCTTATTTTTTTGTGGTGTTTGTTTTGTTTTTAAGTTTGCGATGATCGTGTATTACACGTGAGAAGAAAATTTGGCAGGTGGTGTGACTCCTCAGTGATTTGATGGAGAAGTTTTATTTTATTTTATAATTGTACGAAGATATTTTTATTAAATCTTATGTGGAGAAGGATATTTTGAATGTATGTTTATATGTAAGTCTATTATATAATTTCTAGGCAATAAAATTTCTATTTTATGAAAAATATGGGATATTACATTTGGCATCATAGCAGTTTGTCCTTATGATGACCTGAGAGTAGTGGATTTATTGTGTTTCTTCTGTGTGTAGATTTTTGAAATTTAATTTAGAAAAATGAACAAGATGTTTCTAGTTCAATGTTTGACCATGATCTTTGAAATTTTGATTGTATTTTATTGTGATGAATGAGTATGAAATTATTAAGAAAGAAAATAATTCCGATGAAGTGGTGAGGATGCACACTCATGACTCAATCAAGATCAATTTCTATCTTAAGGTTTCATTTTTAGAATATCTTTAAAACCTATGTTTTGAATCATTAGTTATATTTTTATATAAAATTTGATGTTTGATTTAAGTTGTAGTGTAATTTATAGTGTTTCTTTATATTAGGTAATTCAATGTAATTGATAAACACAACTTTTAGGATACTTTTGGTTGTTGTTAGTTCTATTATAGGATTTGAGTTGTGTTAGCTGTTTTCCTTTTCAAATCTTATCCACGTAGGTTATATAGTGTTTTGAGCCATAGAATTATCCTAATTATTTTATGTGTCTTATAGAATGCCCCCTAAACGTTCTAACCCACCTCCACTTCCTTGGAGATTAGTCAAATAGCTAGGGCAATTTAGATGATGGCTAAGGCCATTCAACAATAGAAGATAAATATTGCTAAGAATCATCAGGTAACAATGCAACATTTGGATAATACTAGATCAGTCGCACCCGCTTCTTCTATCAATAGGCCTCAGGAGCAAATGGGATTATCTGAATTCTTAAAGTACAACCTACCTAAGTTTAGTGGGAAGGCCACACTTGACCAAGCAGATCAATGGATCATAAAAGTGAAGAATATCTTTAGGGCAACCTCTAGCCCTAAGGATAAGAAGTTGGTGTTTCCAACATATCTACTGATTGGGAAAACAGAGTTTCGGTGGATGGGAGCTCAGCAAATGATGGAAGCCAGGGCTGAAGTTTTGAATTGGGAGAGCTTCAAAGTGAGATTTCTAGAAAAGTACTTTTCAAATAGTGCAAGATTTTCCAAAGAAGTTGAATTCCTCAAGTTGGAGCAAGGAGAAATGTCAGTGAATGCCTATACTGCTAGGTTTGAATACCTAGGCAAATTCTACACCCAGGCTACCTCTGAGGCTTGAAGGTGTAGGAAGTTTGAGGAGGGCCTTAGACATGAATGGCTCCTATGTGTATCAGGGAATTTCCTACTTTGGTGGAAAAAGTCAAGTTGATAGAGACCCTAGAGGAGGGTGGTAGTAGAGTGATTAGGACATAAGAAGGAGTTTCTAGTGAGAAAGTCAACAAACAACGCTATCAGCCTTATGATAGACCTCAACAACAATCATAAAGACATGGATGTACTCATTGCGGAGAATCACATAGGTCCAAGATGTGTTACAAGAAGAATGTAGAGAGGAGATGTTTTACGTGTATAGGTTGGGACACTTTGTTAGAGATTGTCCTCCTAGAAGTAGGATAACCCCCGTAGGTGGTTCTCAATAATTTGGAAATGAAGACAACAAGTATTGAGCAACAAGGAGGGTGTTTACATTGTCAAGGACTGAGACTTCACAATCAGGTAATCTATTATGAGTTTTGGACAACACCTTTCTTGTGTCAAGTTCCTTTTGGATGTGATGAATATCCTTCTACTTTGGAATGCTAAGTGTGGTGATTCAACTTGGGAGATGGAGGAAATCATTAGACAAAACTATCTTTATTCCTTTCCTAGTATGTCAATTTTCGAGGATTTAAATTTTTGTTGTTGGGGAGAATATAACACTTTAGAAAATAGCTCCAGAATAAAAACTAACCTAGAATTTAGCTTTAGAGATAAATAAGATAACAACTGAATATTTTTTTAACAAAAGAGTTTTAAAAATAGGAAAATCAATTATTCGGTTCTTATTTTTATAATAACCACCACCAACTCTCTCTTTAGGAAGATATTATGTTTGATTTTTGTAAAAACTACAAACTATTTTTCTCTCAAAAGTTGTTCTTCCCCTTTTCTTTGCCTTCTTTCTAAAATTTCACCTTCCTTCCTTATCAAACTGACGATCAAAGGTTACCTCTAGATTCTTGGCGTTGAGTAGAGCAAGAGTGTCCAAGTGTGTCAACACCCAATTTCGTTTGGGAAAAATAAGAAAAAATAAAAATATTTTTTCCTATTTGCACTTTTCTTTCTAATGTTTGCACCCTTCATTTTTTTTTCGTTTTAGGCTGCTTCCCATTTTAACCCATTGCTAACCCAACTTCTCCATTGGCCCAATTTACATCCTTCACTGCCCAATTTCTCCCGTAACCCAATTTCACTTCCGCTAGCCCAATTTCCTATTTCGATTTCTCAAGTAATTGTTGACGTGGCATCACTGTTCATCATCGTTACGTTCCAATCATTGCCTTTTGCATGGCTTCTATTTCAAAATGTTTCATTAGTTTTGTTCATTACATCAAGAGGGAAGTTGGACTGAAATCTGAACATTGGAAGGCAATTGCTTAGCTAAAAACAGAATTGGTTGGACAGTTAAACAACAATCATGTAGCTCAAACAAAACGATGCTCTCGTTCATTGGATAGTGAGCCGAATCGACATTGATGGCTTAAAAAGAAAGACACTAAGTTGTTTTAAGGGGTTGAGTGATTGGCTGATCAAGTAAAGAAGGCGAGAGCAGGTTCGTGAATTCAAAGAGGGAGAAAAGGTTGCATAAGAGGTAAAAAAGTGAAGAAGACAAGAGAAGAGTGGAAAAGTGAAACACAATCGATAGAAAACTTTCTATGATTGAATTTTTTCCACGGCTATGTAAAGAGTTTTGTGATTTATTGAATGTTTATGTGAATTCTTGTAATCGATTCTTGTTGTGTCTTCGTCTCTGTAATTGTACCATTCACTGTTCACCATCTTCCTTGTTTGAAAGTAATGTATGAATGTATGAAACGTTGAAATCAGAACTCGTGTTGAAAAATGTGATTGATTATGTGAATGATGATTGAAAGTTGTACCTGATTCGACGATGACAATGATTGCTGCCTCAGGCACGATGTTGGACGTTCCGATGTCTTCATCCTCTCGAAACCCATAACCACATTGAAGACACCAAACTCAAAAGTTGAGGATCCTCAGCCCATAACTTCAACCCAAGTACCTTAACCCATGAACACAACCACTTTTCTAGTGAAAGCTACGTCACATTCGTTGACCACCTCACTAGTTATACGTTTAACCCATAACCACACCGAGGACACCAAACTTCAATCTGAGTATCTCAAACCCTGAAACTTAGCCATTCTTCCACTGTGAGTTATGTCACATTTACTGACAAACTTGTAGATTTTACGTTCAATTCATAAACCAACTCCTGAACCTACCCAAGTACTTCAACTCAACCTCGTTGAGAACTAACCCAAGGATACTCAACTGAGTACCTCAATCCCTAGAAATCTTGCCAAGAACCAACCTGATAACCTTGACCCAAAAACCTCACTGAGGATGCTCAACTTAGTACTTCAACCTAGAAACCAACCGAGAAACTCAAAAGCCAAGAACCCAAGCCAAGAAACAGAAATCCATAACCTTACTCAAGAACCAAAACCGAGTAATCAACCCACGAACCAACCTGAGATTTCAGCCCATAACTTCAGCCCAAGTATCTTAACCCTTGAACACAACCATTTTTCATTTGTGAGTTATGTCACATGTTCGCTGACAACCTCACTGATTATACAGAAACCATAACCTTAGCCAAGGATATTCAATCGAGTACTTTAACCTGAAAACCTCATTGAGAACCTAAACCAAACCGAGAAACATGAACCCATGAACTAACCCAAGTACTTAACCCATGAACCAAGCTGATGACTTAAACTCATAGCGTCAACCCAAATCCAGAAACATAGCCATTCTTTCATTGTGAGTTACGTCACACGTTCTCTGACAAACTCAAATTTGAAATCAAACCCGAACATTGTTTACACCTTGTTGAGCTTCAAAGTGTTTTAATCATTGCACCAAATATGTCCTTCGTGTAGTTAAATTCAGCAATGACCACTTGGTATTTTTCTTCGACATTTGCCATTTATCAAGCTACTTAACATGGCCAAGCACATCCTTGGTGTGAAGGTTGAACATTGAATCAATTCTCCCATTGTGAGTTATATCACATGCTTGCTGATACCCTTACAAATATTAGACCCATACCCTCAACCAAGAAATCAAGAACCCAACCAAAATCAACAATCCAAAAACAAAATTGAGAAAATCATACCCATATACGCAACCGAGAACAAAACCAAGAATCTCATCCCACACTGAAACCAATCCTAAACCTAATTCAAGCACTGCTCATCCTGTCGAGTATCGTTTGGTCATGTCCGAGCTCGAAAGTGTTTTACCATTGCATCGAGCAGATCTTCTGTTTTATAAAGCTCTTCAATGTTATCATTCACCTCACCGAGCTCTTTGGCATGGCTGAGAATATCTTCGGTGTAATGATTGAGCTCTTCAGCAGAGTCGAGCATGTCTTTGGTGTAATGGTCGAGCTCTTCGATGGAGCCGAGCATATCCTTGGTACTTGGGAGATCCCTTTGAATCCACCATCACTATTCTTTCATTGTGAGCTATGCCACATTTTCGCTGGCTCCCTCCCAGATTTTGAACCCTGGACCATATCTTTGCAACCATTTGGTTATGGCCGAGCTCTTTGGCATAACTGAGCAAGTCCTCGATACTTTGGTGAGCCCTTTGAATATAACTTTCAACCACATTATCACAACCTTTTTTTTTTACTAAGCTCTGCCACATTTTCGCTAGCTACCTCAATCCAAACCGCATTGTTGAATACCTCAAACTGCGCCATGTACAAGGTTTGAAATATGAAATGACCATAATAGGACAAATGGATTAACCCTGTGCATATGGGAACTGTATCCGAGGTTTGAAATAGGAATTGAGTAGAAAGGATTGTATCTGAAGTTTGTAATATGAGCTAATAGGAACAGATAAATGGTGTATGACAAGTTCAAACCTCTGAGTCTAACTCAATGCATTTTTCTTCCAGAAGTAGAGAGTCCAATGTCTTTGTATGTGAGTCAGTATATGTATGATATGAGATGAAATATGAAAGCTAGATTTGTTGTAGTTTGGTTGAGATAGAAATTCAATTTATGAAAATATATACTTTTTTAAACTCTCTAGCTTACCCTTCTTTTTGTATGGTGTTTGTTTTGTTTTTAAATCTGTGATGATCGTGTATTACACGTCAGTAGGGGACTTGGCAAGTGGTGTGACTCCTCAGTGATTTGATGGAAAAGTTTAACTTTATTTTATTTTGTAATTGTAAGAAGATATTTTTATTAGATCTTATGTGGAGAAGGATATTTTGAAATATACGATGAATGTATGCATATTTATATTTAGATCTATTGTATAATTTCTAGGCAATAAAATTTCTATTTTATGAAAATATGGGATGTTACAAAGTGTTCTTTAAGTAATGCTTAAGTATGTCAACGCACAAGGATTACTTGAGCCCTGAAGTGTCACATAAGGCGCAATTAAGTAAGATAATGTATTTTTTGCATCTACAACTTTATCTGGTTGCTTATAAAAATATTTTTTTTTTCACTTAAGTAACATTAGAGCGCATAATTTCATTGCTCGTTGAAGATACACTATAACCATGCTTAAGAAAAACAAAATGTTTTAAAGTAATGGAAAATGTCGTTCTTACCAAGGAGAATTCCAACCATTCTTCCTTCCTTCTAAATATTCTTCTTCTTTCTTGCAAGTATTCATCTTCATTTTGAGCTCAAGCATTATGTTGAGATTTAATTATAGTATTTTGTTAATAATCTTTGACAAGGTAACTTTTTAATTAATTTCATTTTCAAAGAAAAGTTTGAAACCAACAACATATCTAATATATACATATTTATCTTCAATTGCTTGCATGGTCACCTCATTGTCTTACTATTTTGTATTTAAGTGATGTTTAACAAGTTCTTTAAGTGAAATATGCTCTAACCAAAAATGAGTATTTAAGTGAATCATATTTAAGCAATCTACAAAAGATATTTAAATGAAATTTAAGAGAAGGTCCACTATAATATCTTAGAAAATAGCTCTAGAATAAAAATATATTAAAACCTATAATTTAGCATTAGAGATAAATAAGATGGTACATGAATATTTTTATAGAGAAAAATTTAAATAAAAAAAGTTAGTTACTCAGTTTTTATTTTAACAACAAAATCACCAACTCTCTATTTATAAGAAGATATTCAATTCCCATTTTCTTTGCCTTCTCTCTAAAATTTCGTCTTCCTTCCTTATCAAACAAATGATCGGAGGTCATCCCTCGATTCCTAGCTTTGAGTAGAACAAGAGTGTTTGATCAGAATCTTAAGATGAGTTAGACTATTTTGTTTGATCAAGAGTGTTTTGGAACTCCTTTGAAGGTCTCAACTCTAGATAGGTAAGAGAAACTAATTGTATGCTTTTTTATGTTAGTTTGAAATAGAAATTTATCTGAAATGATGATATTTGGTAAGGGAAACTAGTTTGAATGTTTTTAATAGATTGTAATTATTTGTTTCACTAAGTATGAATTGGAAGAATTTGAATTAAATAGAATGAATGTTTATGTATTGTATGATGTAATACCAATGTTTGTGAATGATGTGGCGTGTGATCAAGACATGATATCTTCTGGAAAGGATATACTCGTGTCGAGATTGATCAGGATGTGTATCGTTTGTGAATTTGTCTAGAAGAATGTATCTTGACTCTACTACTAGATTGAAATCATATAGATGAAGATTACCATGTGATGAGAGTAGAAGGAGGTTCATATGACTATGCCACAGTGTGAAAAAGAACCGATTGGACCAGGTCATATGAATTAAAAATTTTATACGACTGCACCACAGTGTGAAAAAGAATTGATTAAACTAGATTATACGTATTGACAGATTAATACGATTGTGCTGCGGTGTGAAAATAACCGATTGGACCACATCATATGAATTAACCATGTCACATGAGTGTGATGTGTTAATGATAATGTGATGTATGATATAAATTATGAAAGTCTGATGTGTTGTAGTTTGATTGGGAATAGAAATCTTTATGATTATACATTTTTTTTAAACTTTTCTAGCTTACCATTCTTTTTGTGTGATGTTTATTTTGTCTTTAAATCTGTGATGAGCTTGTGTTACACGACAATAGAGGATTTCGTAAATGGTGTGACTCCTCAGTGAGTTGATGGAGAAATTTAATTGAAATTTAATTGAAATTTATTTTATTTTATTATTTTGTGAGTATATGAAAATATTCTTATTAAATATTATGTGAAGAAGTATATTTTAAAATATATAATGAATGTATAAATATTTATATTTAATTCTATTATATAATTTTTACATAATAAAATTCCTATTATATAGAAAATATAGGATATTACATCCACACTTAAGAGAAAACCTTAATAAAAAAAACACACTATTTGAAACTTTTTTTCTATTACTTATAATCATATGTTTTTAAATGTTTTCTTTAAGTGAAAAACACATTTAAAGCATTGTTCACTTTAAATGACATAATAGAACGCTTAAGCAAATTATTTTTGTCAATAACTTAAATTTTTTTCTTAAACAATATATTAGATGAATATATATATAT
>Ga0099825_1005087_pt1 | contig 17030 bp, 9 predicted proteins | sample SiratroredBW_FD_76838 | JGI IMG/M metagenome (GOLD analysis project Ga0099825, IMG submission 76838) | Root nodule microbial communities of legume samples collected from California, USA - Siratro red BW | ecosystem: Host-associated > Plants > Roots > Nodule | place: USA: California | collected...
CTCCCCACACCAAATATTAGTAAAAAATTTTTTTTTTTTTTTTTTTTTTTTTTTTTTTTTTTTTTTTTTTTAATATTGTTATCCATCACATGTCAATGTTCTTGTTCTAAACTCCAATTACTCATTCTCTTCACAGAATCACTTGAAAAAAAAAAAAACCTTCTAAAGTTACATTATTTTGTGGATTCGTTTGATTTGATTATTCCATATATGTCTCAGCTCCGCAGGTGAGGTTCTTGAGGGAACAGCTGGAGAAAGCCGGGTGTCTGGTTGGGGATAATTTCATTAAAGCTGTTAAATGCAATGAGACTGGAATAGCCGGTGGTTACACTAAGGGTAAAGGGGTACTTCTCTCTTTCCTTCTACATTGATTGTACATTGTGTTTATTCTATGAAAAATACCAGCATCACACACAGCCTTACCTATAACTCTAGTTATGATCTTTGCTCTTCCCTGTAATTATTATCCATCTCAGCAATTTTTAACTATATGAGAATCCATGATTGGGTGACAGTAAAATAAACATAAGTTCCATGATATTTGCTTGATTGTGAGTATTGCAATTACTAATGAGATAACATGTTTCAATATACTGGTGTAACTTTGTCTAGATTGTTGTGTGCTGCAACGAGATGGAATCTCAAGATGATGTTGACCAGGTGTTAAAGCATGAACTTATTCATGTATTCGATGACTGTCGTGCTGCAAACTTGGATTGGACAAAATGTGCTCACCATGCTTGTAGCGAGGTTCCTATCTAACAATGTGCGCCTTACTCATATAATGAATTTGATGGAGTACCTTTATTTAATTTTTCTCAATGATTATGTGAAACAGATAAGAGCTGGTCATCTAAGTGGTGATTGTCATTTCAAACGGGAACTTCTAAAACTAACTTCCTTGAAAATTCAAGGGCATGAACAAGTACGTTGATTCTTTCCTTTCTCCGCTGATGCAAAACATTACTTTTGAATATTCAGTGATAAATTGTAGGATCTTATATTTGATATTTTTATTTCTTTCTTTTTCACTATCTATAGATCGATAGTGTCAAGAAAGATGGTATAAGGATAAAGTATTCATAAAAGGACTGTCTCAAAGTTTTATAATTATTAGTTGAGATATCTATTAGTAATTTTGAACATCAACCAAGAAGCACCTTCTTTATCCTCGTCTTCGACAAAAGAAAATAATTATTAAAGTTGAAAAGATTGTTCCCAAAGGGCTTTTAGGATAAGTATTCCATTTTAACAAAGTGTAAAGAACAAGTAAAAAAATGAAGCAATGCTAAGATGACAAGCCCGTTAAAAAGACCACGTGACTTGAGTGCCAGATGCCTTAGTTTTATTCCAAATCAACTGTGGATTCAACGAAATCTCCTTTAAGACGTATATATATGAGTTAGCTCCAACTGAATAGCATAGATTCTCACAAAGGCTTTGGTTCTTTTCCGCCACCAAAGTGCCTAATAAATTAGTGAATTCAACAAAGAAACTTCAGCACAACAATGCTTAGTTTCGGCCTCCACCATGTATAGCACACATAAAGGGAAATAGGCTTGTTTGGCCTACAAACTGTTAGGAACCAAAGAATTACACACCCCGAAAATAACAAAGAAAATAGAAAAACAGTAGAATTTCTGAAAGAAAACTTGTATACAATTCTGTAGCAGAAGTTTACACAGAATTTACAAAGGAAACACTCTTCCTTTCACACAGGAATACTCTGTCAACAATCAACCCTCAAAAAGTCCCTTCTTCCTAACCCAGTTGGTCTTTAAATAGACCCATCCATCCTAACTAACAAAACTGCCCGGCACTCTTTTTATTTAATTTTCTCCTAACATAAACTTTTCATCTTTTCTCATTTCCTATGGGTCTAACACAAACCTGCAACATGTTATCAGTATTATTGATCTGCTAATCAGTTTATCTGGTGTTATTCAATAGCAAAAAGTGTGGCATTACCAGGGGGTTGCAATATGCTACTGTTTTTGTTTTCCATGCACCACACATAATGTTTATATATTCTCCCTTGCCTATCGAATGATGTTAATTTGAAATAGATGAAAATAAACAAGAGCAGGAAAGTTATGTAATATATGCATTTTACCCTAGTAATTATCATATAATGACTGCAATTTTCTCATTTTTTTTTCTGAGGTCATAATGTGTTGTTAAATCTCAAATTCCTATCATCATAAATGGTCATTCATCAAGTTGTTCCATATATTTCCCCTGAATATCATCTCAAAAGTCCAAATCCCTTTCTACTTAAATATAAAACTTTTATGAGTTTTCATTCTACATGTGAAGCCTTTGAAAAAAGTTGGTTCTTCACATATTCTTAGCCTCAATGACTATTTGGTCATGTATTTGATCCTCTACTTCTCATTCATCTTCTAAGTTATTGTTGAATTTCAGCTCAAGTTATAGTGGCCTATTTGTGATCCTTGTTTTGAGACCAAAGCACTTATGAGGGGTAGTGTTAAATATAACTCAAGCTTTTAAAAAGAATTGTCGAGGTTATAGGGATTAGGTAGAAGTGAAGGACAGCTATGTAGAGAGTGGAATTGAAGGAGCGTTAGACAACAACCAAGAATGAACAATGCAAGATGAAAAGGTGGATATTGTTGTTCTATTTCCAAAATACGAAGTCAGGTCAAACAATATACATGGCTACCGAAATGGTGGCTAGATGCTCCTTCACCTATCGGAAAACCAAATTATCATGACAGATCATGGTAACTTATAGGACTCAATCCAATTTGGACAATCCTTTTAAGGTCTATATTCATAGGCCCAAAACCACAATTGTGTCTTTTCAAAATTAACTATTTTGGAGAGAAGTATTAGTTAGAGGAGAAAAGAAATTTGTAGTAGGGGAGGGAATTTGAATTGTGTGGAGTCTAGAGATATTGTCTAACTTGCTGTATCATTGCTTTCATTCATCTTTTGTATTTTCCTTTGTACAAAGTGCAACATCCTTTGCTAGGAATTATCTTAACATTGGTGCTTTCATTGAGAGTTTGCAGCTAGCCTATGCAAAAAAGGATGGTATCCCAATGACTTGATAATGCAAGCCCAAGGTTATTGCCATTGAATCCTTCCCCCAATCTTATGACGGGGCCATGAAAGAGCATTCCATTTAGTTGAGTTACTTATAGGTGAGTGTTACTAATCTTAACTGAGTCATTACTGAGAAGGGATATAGCATTAAGGAGGGTCCTTCCTCCTAGCTATCCAAGGATTCTTAGATAAAGTTGTTACTATCCAAATTGAGTTCCTTTAGACGATAGTGTTCCTTGACTTAGATCAATCAATTGGTTCCATGCCTCTTGACTTGCAATTGATGTTGAACCAATGTGAAGAAACCTTCCAAGCAGGCAAGGGGTTACCACTTGCCTGCTATAATGATAATGTCATTATCTAAAATCCTAATTCCAAACCTATAAAAATTCGACCTTATCGATAAGTCTACCATCTTAAAGATGAGATTGAGAAATACGATAGGAATTGATGTCAAAAGAGGTAATTTTCCATATAATCAACCCTTTTCCAAGCCCTATTATCTTGGTCAAGAAGAAGATGCAATTTGGCAAATGTGTGGATTATTGAGGCCTGAACAAAGTTAGAGTTCTTGATATATATCCATTCCCACCATTAACGAGTGGCATAACTCTCACAATCTATTACAAACTTCTATGGGGATGATTAAGTGCAGGAGTAGGATACAAAACAACTTCTTAAAGAATTTAAATTGAAAAAAAGTTTCCAAATTTACCTTGTTTGTGAGAAGTAGGTAGCATTACACATTGTCTCTAATCTTGTCTTTCATGACCAAACATATTGAGGTGGATTGTTATTTCATAAGAGAAAAATTGTTTTATGGAGATATCACAACTAGATTTTCAACTCTAATAAATAGTTGATTCAAATATTCATCAAGTCCTTAAGAGGACTAGGGATCAATTATATTTGCAACAAGATAGATACATACAACTTATATGTTCTACTTTGAGGGGGATGCTATAAATATAGAAATAAGAAGCCGATCCTATATAATTGAAAAATATTTAGATTATATATGTATTATTAGAAACACTTTTTATTTATTATCGCATGATATCTTTGTTATTAGAGGATATAAAATCTCCTCTATTTATTGTATTGTTTCTCTCCATTAGAGTTTAACACTCCTTATAGCTAGCTTTTAAGAATAGGTTCCCCATGTGCATGGGTGCTTATCCATTGGTATTAGAGCTCGTCGCGTGTTTGGAAAGGGTTACCTATGGAAGGTTTTGACTAATGGGGCGTTGAGTGAAGTGTTAGGGGTGATGCTGCAGTAAGAACTTGGGTATTATGGGGTGCCTACGTCACACATGCAGTTGTAGGAGATGCTTAGTAGATTATTTAAGTATTTGTTTCTCCCCTTTAATAGCTAGCTTTTTAGGGTGGGTTCCTCAAGTACTTGGTTACTTATTAAAGGTCTATACTTGTAGGTCCAAAGGACAATTGTGTCTATTCATAATTAACTATTTCGGGGAGAGGGAAGTTGTTAGAGAAGAGAGAATTATGTTGAGGGAGTCGTGTGGGATATAGTGGAATTGGGAATTGATTAGAGTTCAAAGATCTTTTGACTTGGGGGAGCTTTTCTCTCATTCGTCTTTGTATTTTCCTTCTTTTCCTTTTTGGTCTAGTAGGAATTATCTCGGCCCCTTTAGTCATCCCTATGCCGCATCCATTAAAAGAAATATAAGATTCTTTCCAAGAAGCAATAACATATAATCCAAAACCTTCGAGAATATCTCTTATAATCAAGCAAACTTATTCACTATGAAATGCTAATTACAAAATGAATTTGCATTTTTAACGGTATCCTATTTGAGTTACTACTTTTAAAATAAGGAATTCAACATAATAATCATTGCAATCAACAAATTAATAGAAAGAAGAAAATCGGGGATTATAGACTCCGATTAAGACCTAGTTATAATTCTGAGAGGAATAACCAATTATAAATAGGGTCTGATTCCAAGTAAAAACAAGACTCAAATACTGAATGCTCTAGCTTAAGGGAGTCTCCTAAGTTATTAGCTAGAACAGTTGAATACAAATTGTAGCATCCTCTGTTAGGAATTAAATTAACAGTGGCTCATGTAAGCTGCCGTAGTTACTTCTCTAGAGGCTGTTGAAGATGACGGCATGGTCAGCGGGTGGCAGAGTGGATGCTTAGACTTCTGCATTAAAAGTGATATGGAGGAGATAGAAAAAGGGCATGTATTCCTATGAGAGCAATTTAGATATTGGTTTGAATTGAAACATCCAGGGTTGGACTATTCTTCACGAGACAAGTCTGATGATGTGTTGTCATCAACCGGAAAGCTCGTGAGAAGTGAGTGTCTACAGATGATGGCAAGAAAACAATGACTACATGTTGGAAGGACGACATGGTAAAACTTATAATTGGCACATTAGGTTGTGTGGCAATTGCAGGAATGGTGACAGCAGTGTTAAAATAGCTCATTGTGACAGAAGAAACAGAAAAAGTGTTGGAAGGATAAAATGACAAAAAGGGGGCTAATTGAAAGGAAAAAATAATCATGAAAATAAAGTGGAGCTCCAAATTTTAGATAACTTGGCAGCAGAATATTGACAAGGACACATGTCACAGAAAATAGTACCATTTTAGTGTTATATTGAAATTATGGTAATTTAGGTGCTGAACGATGAAGACATAAGAAAAACTTTGAATAGTATGATATTATGTATAATGATGTGTTATAGAGCACCTATCATTAACCCTTTATTTATACTTGTAGTGGATTCCTAATCCTATGAAATATATTGAGATAATTTTTCATATATTTTAAACATTTACTAGGATAAATTGAAGCATGGTTTCTCTTATCTTGGTAATTTTGGTTTATGTGCGAAAGTTGATTGAACGATTGGTGAACTTTTTCTTACACTAGCTTTATATATGAGTATTAATATTATAAGTTGGTATATGATAGTCTTTTTCTGAAAGACCATGCACCCATGGTCCTGTAAATTATGACAGACTGCTTTTGTAACTCAAGTTAGAAATCAATTAGGAAACTAGAAAAATTGTATAAAAATTAAAATCAGAGCATAAATTGCTATACAACCATTGGGCTTTTGCTAATAATTTTACCACATTCATCAGAAAAATAAATAAAGACAGAAAGAATAAACCAACACTAGCCTATTTCTCTCGTTTATTAGATATATCATATATTTTATCTTTTCACAAGATTGACTTTTGAAGAGAAAAATGAAATATGTTTCAAGGGTAGTAGTTGATGTCCTTTTTAGTTTATTCTCCTATTGCATTGCTTGCTATTCTATATGCGTGGTCTGCAATTGAATTCTGTTACTTGATAAATACTGAACCAATGCAATGCAACTTGAAGGAATGCATCAAAAGAAGAGTTATGAAATCATTGTCTGCAAATCCTTATTGCTTTGGTGCGGGGAAGGCTGCTATGGAATCTGTATGGGATGTTTGTTATAATGATACAGAGCCTTACGATAGAGCTCCGTAAAAAGTGCGTGATTGTCACTGGTATTTACTATACCTGCGTTGGGTACCATTTTGGGCTTTGGAACTTTTAAGGTGACGGCAAACGTGATTCAAATCGAAGAATGAAGGTTAGCCAGCCAATTCAGAGAGGGGGTTACACTGGTTTATATGTAAAAACTTTATTGTAATCTATATCTAATTATGCATTGTCATTTATAGATGATTGATTTTTGTAATAATTTTGAAAGTCAACCTATTAACGAGTTAATCAAGTGTACAAGTCCGGTAGAAAATGAGCATTGAGATGAAAATACTTTCTCAGATATTCATGACGAAAATTCTACTACGAATATATGAAAAATAAAGACAAGATGTTCACCACAAGGGAAACGTTAATTGAAAATAAAATAGCATCTTTGTAATTAATTGGACAAAAATGAAAATTATTTACTCAAATTAGTTAAATAGTTTTAACAAAAATTAATTCATATCTCACATGCGTTGGACCTTTTATTTTTATTTATGAACAATGTTAAAAAACTTGTTCAAACTGTCGTCCATTGAATGACACTAGACACCAATAAGACAGTTACTTTTTCACTCATGATTTCTTCTTACATTTACATGAGTGTTAGAAATGTCTAAAATGTTAATGCTCGGATTCTGTAATTTGGAAACATGTTTTGGATAATATAACATGCAATGTATTTTTGTTTAGATAGTGTAATTTGGAAATCATTTAAATTAGAATACATTTTCAAATTTTTTGATTACATTTTAGATTATATAATTTGAAATGTTTATAAATTTTTGGATTATGAAATATGAAAATATATTTTAAATTTTATAATTCATAAATGTATCCGTAATCTATAACATAGTTCCAGACTTTTTTCAGATTATGTAATTTAGAATATATTTTTAGATTTCTACATTATGTCATTTGTAATGCATTTCGGGATTAGATAATCATGAATACACTTTTAGATTATGTAATTGAAGATGTATTTATGGGTTACATATTACGTTATGAAATTTAGACATATATTTTAAATTGTACTGTTTGTAATAATTTTTTTAGTTAGAAATATATTTTAAATTATACCATTTATAACATATTTGTGGAGTGTGTAATTCACAATAAATTTGAGTTCAAAATTACATAATCAAGAACAAATTTATAGATCACACAATATGGAATACATTTTTAATTTTCAGATTATAGGAACTTCAATCCAAAATATTTTCAACCCATGGATAATTTGGTCTTTTGCTAGACATATGGAGGTGTAAATGGAGGTGTAAGAAGAAAGTACGGAGGCAATAAAAGAAATACCTCAATAATAGACTTTGTAATGTCGTAAACACTTACTCCTCCGACGGTCTCTTCTTGCACTTCCATGATCTCACCGTGCACCTTCATATAACATTAGAAATTTCTAAATTAACTTTATTATATAATATGTAATCCAACTTTGCCTTTTACCCTATTTCTTTTTTCATTCTCTTTTGCGTGTCCCTGCACTTCCTTCACTGTCTCTGTTTTCCTACACCCCCTCACTGTCTTCGTTTTTCTGCACCTCCTTCACAGGTGATTGGTTCGTAGTTCTTGCACCTCCCTCACACTTCCCTCACAGGCAATTTTAAACCTTCGTCACCGGCATTGTTCTAACAAGGGGTTGTTTCTGTTTTGAGGAAAACAAATTGTGATAGAGGAAAACGTATACCGAAATCTGGTATATATTTATGGGAAAATGAATACCGGATTACACACCGAATTACAGGATATGGTATATAGAGGGAACCACTCTGTATTTTATTTCAAAATTTCCCATACCCATTTTGATAATTTCAATAAGGATATTAATGTCATAGAAAATTTTATAAAGGTGCAGGAAGAATCTGTCTACTCCTCCTTGTAGGTGAACATGAGTTGATGAGGCCAAGTTTATTAAAGTTGAATAAAAAATTGAATGCAGTTCTTTTAGCTTTTGGGCTTTTTCTACAAGCACCTCACACTTTCTCCCTACACTACCTCACACTTTCTTCCTACACTTTCGTAAGTGTAAGAAAAATTCAAATTGTCCACGAGTCAAAATCATTCTGGATTTTGTAATCTTAGAAATACATTCTAGATCCCACAATTCAAAATAAAAGAATGTATTTCACATTATACAATATGAAATACATTTCTAGATTTCGTAAATATATTCCAAATTATGCAATCTAAATATGTTTCTAGTTTGTACGATCCAAAATATGTTTATAAATTGTGTAATTTGGAATATGTTTTAGGATTGCATAATTTTGAAAATCCATTATAGATTGCATAATATGGAATACATTTTGTGGATTGTGTCATTAGAAATGCATTCTAAATTATATAATCTGTAAATCTATATGTTTATAGATATGGAAATGTTGTCTCAAATATACTTTTTATGCAATCCATAACACATTTTTAGATCTAAAAAATGTATTCTACATTGTGGAATTAAGAATATGTTTTTAAGGAGGTGCATGAAGAAATCATGGTAAAGAACGAAATAGTACACTTTGATATCCAATTGCTTGAATCTTTATTTAAGTTTGAAGTCAATTTGATTAAAACTTTAAATAAGTAAAAAAATTTATATAAATTAATTAAATAATAATATGAACTCACAACTAATATTGTAGTGAAACACAAATCATTTTAAGATAATCTAAGCTATTTTAAAACTGCCAAAGAGCTTCCCAAATCTAGAATCAAAGGTTGTGTGTGTATTGTGATGAAAACTTTTGTGATTTGCTCTGCTGTGAACTTTGAGATATTCTTTCTTTATTGTAAATTTGTTTGAGTGTCCAACGCATATCCTCTTAGATATGCTTTCTGTATGATTGTATAAGAGATTTTGGGTTTCAAAAATTTTAGGACGAAAAAACTTTAACTGGCCATAACTTTTGATAGAGAGCTCGGATTGAGACTCTCCAAAAATGAAAGTTGCTTGAAATGACACAACGAAGCTAGTGGGCAATCTCATTAAGGGATTTGAAATAATTTTTTTTTCAAAATTCCATCGTTTACTATTTCTTTTTTATTTTTTTGGTATTTTTGACATCTTTTTTTCTATTTCACCTATCTATACTTGTCAAAAAATTCTGAAAATTTTTGTGGTGTTTCATTCTATGGGTTAGAGATTTATCAAAGAATTTTGGAAAATTATGGATTCTTTTTTTAAAAAAATTAGATTTTACGTCGGTTGTAAGCTACAATCGACGTAAAAAGTCCTCTATTACGTTGGTTCTAACTCAACCGACGTGATATCCACCGCTTATGTTGTAATTTAGTTGCTTTTGTTGGTTATATAACGTCGGTTTCTATTTTCAACCAGAGTAGTGGCGTACATATTACGTCAGTTGCATAATCGACATTATATGTCCAAGACTTTCTACGTCTCCTTAATCTACGTTGTTTCCAAAACCGACGTAGAAAGTCTTCCAGAACCGACGTAGAAGGTCATTTTTCTACTAGTGTGTGATAATAATAGCACAATATAGTTGTCCAAGAACCAAGTCTTCCATGAAATAAGTAATCACATCGACGTTAAGCAACATTTTGTAAGAAAGGAGATTTTATGAGGATCTACAAAGGTGATAAAAGTCTCGACATATCATAATCCCTCTGATATGATTATGAAGCTTTTGCCAGGCAACACATTCTTTCATTGCTTGGATTTGATCCAGCTGATTGGTGATTAAGCTTGTAATAAGATTTAGGGTTTAGGCAAGAATAGTGCAGAACCCTACTTCATAAACTCAAATTACAAACCGTATGTAATTTGCAACCGAACCACTCAAAATACAATAGAAATGAAACAAAAGAAAGTGCTTCTACACAAAAATAGATTACAAAACAGATGAAAATCAGTGTAGAAGACTTAGCTCTGGTGCAGAACCAAGATAACACGAAACCCACTCAAAGCAAAGCTCCAAGATTCAAGTTCTTGAGGTTTGTTTGTTGAAAATCAATGTAGACTATGTTCTCACACTAAGGGCACGTCTTTCTCTCTTAGAATTTTTCAAAAGGAATCAATCAAATGTCTTAGGTATAATAGAAAACACGTGCTACCCTTTTATAGCAAACTGGTTTAAAACAATCAAACCTCAATCGATTGATTCAAACATTCAATCAATTGATTTTTCTGTAACACGAAAAAAATTCAACAAATTGATTTATGAAAAATAGTTAACTACTTTTACTCTCAAAATATGTTTTTTTTTCAAAATCTATTAAACATCATTTTAGATCCAATTATTTATTTGTAAAACAAAGTGAATTTATAGAGCTTTCTTCAAGTGGTGTGTCATGCAACTCATGGTTTTGAACCAAAAACCACTCACACACACTAACCTATGTTCTAGACCAAAACTCCCATCAGGGTCCATGATGGCTTCAAGCAATCCACTTAGCAACCTTTGATCCATATTGACTTCATCAAATCACTTAGCATGCCTCAGTGATAAAAATCTCCCCCAATTTGATGAAGGCAATCATGTGTGTGTTGAATTGCACCAACCAAACCTGCACAAACTGCACTAATAGATTTCCGCTCTAATGGAAATAAAAAAAATAGTTGATTAAAAAACTATAAGCACAACAGGTTCATACAAAAAATAAACTAATTAAATTGAAAAAATAATTGATTCTTTTAGTGTAGTGTTCCAGCAGTTCAAATCAGCTTAAACAAGAACCATGTGATTGCTCCCCCATACTTTGATATTCCTTCAAAACATAAAACCAGAATTAAAACATAAACAACACATAAGTTCCATTCCATTAATATTTGATCCATATTACAAACCATTAACGATTACAAGCCAATCTTAATACATGATTAAACTAAATACTGTTAGCACCAAGAATTGCTAGATGATTTGACGAAACCAACAAAAGGATGAAGTCTACAATGGATCAAAGCTAGCAATGTGGATTGCATGAACACTCATAGAGCTTGATGAGTTTTTTGGTCTAGACTTAGGTGTGTGTGTGAGAGAGTTTGATTTTCGCTTAAACTCATGAGTTGCATGATACATAATTCGAAGTAAGCTCCAAAAATTTATTTTGCTTAAACAAACTTTTTAGAAGGTTCTAAATGAGGATAAATCAAACTTTGAAAAACATATTTCAGAAAGAAATTCGGTAAATTGTTTTGAGAATCTAAACTTCCTGGATTTTCTTCTAAAAGTCATAGAAAATTCAATCGATTAATGTTTTGACAGGTTTAATAATCAGATTTCTTAAATAAAGGGAAAGCACGTGATTTCAAAGATATCTAAGACATTCTAAGCGAGTACTTGTGTTTTTTTCTAAGAGAGAAAATGTGTAAAAACCTTGAGATTTTTTGGCAAGCAATTTCCATCAAGAATATCCTCAAGAACATTAATCTTGGAGCCTTGCTTTGAGTGTGAATTTGTGTTACTGTGGTTTTGTTCCAAAGCTAAGTGTTCTACTCTGTTCTTATTTCAATTTGTAATTTGTTGAGTAGAACTATAGTTGTATTTGTAATATTCTTGATCATCTTTGTACTAGAAGTTGTGGTTACAAATTACATAGTGGTTTGTAAATAGTAACTGGTTCTGTGTAGTGGGTTTTGTATAGTTTGAACAGCTGTTGTGGGGTGTAGTAGGCTGTTTGCTGTTGGGAGCAGTGGTTGCTTGCGGGTGACAAGTGATTTGTATTGTTAAAACTGATCTTGGTGATCTTGATTAGTGGAAATCTTTGTTGCTTGGCAAAGGACTCAATGAGGCCCTTGGGGAAGGGTGAACCAGTATAGTATGATTGTGTTGCTAAAAATATAATAACCTCTGCCTTGAATCTTGATGAATTTTTCAGGGTATCTTAGTGCAACTCAGCTAAAGATATGTGGGACATACTTGAGGACACATATGAAGGAACTAATGATGTAAAGAGAGCCAGAAAGCATGCACTCATTCGGGAATACGAGTTGTTTAGGATGCAACAAGGGGAAACCATTGCAGATGTTCAGAAATGGTTTACTCATATTGTTAATCATTTGATTGGATTGGGAAAACAGTTTGACAAGGAAGAGTTGATCATCAAGATCCTCAAGTGTCTAGATAGGAGCTGGCAGCCAAGTTGACTGCGATATCTGAGACTAGAGACTTGACCACCCTCACCACAACATCACTATTTGACAAGTTGAGGGAACATGAGCTTGAGATGACGAGGCTAAAAGAGATGGAGACTGTTGAAAAGAAGTCCATAAGCCTTGCATTCAAGACAAAGGCTACAGAAGTCGAATCAAGTGAGGAAATCTCAGATGAGTGCAGTGATGCTGAAAATCTCAATTTATTGACAAAGAGATTTTAAAAGTTTATCGAGATGAAGGGCAATGAAGAATTAGCAAAGCAAGAGGTATAACAAGAAACCTAATTCTAATTCCACTAAATTTACCTATTTTGGTTGTGGTAAACAGGGACACATGAAAGTGGATTGTCCAAGCCTAGTGAACAAAGAAAAGACACAAGAGAAGAAGGGCAACAGATCTGGAAAAGGCAAAAAAGCATATATAGCTTGGGAAGACAATGTTACTTCTTCTAATAGTTCTTCACATGAGGATGTTGAAGCAAATTTGTGTCTTATGGTTGGAGATAATTCTGAGGCAAGTAGTATGAATTCCAACACTTCTTTTAATAGTACAAATTACAGTTCACTTCTTTAGGCTTTCTTTGAAACCCATGAAAAAGCTAAAAGATTGGCCTTGTCCAACAATAGACTAAAAGGGCTGAATAATTGGTTGGAAGGTAGAATCCGAGAGTTGGAAGATGAGCTTTTAAAATTGAAAACTAATTTTGATCATCTTGAAATAATTTATAAAGCTTCCAACGACTTTGATTCCAGCAAACCAATTAATTGTGAAAACTGTGATGTTCTCCAAAAGAAAGTTAACTATTTGATCACTACTGCTTTTAAACTCTCCATGGGAACCGCAAACCTCAATGCCAATTTGGGGTCTCAAAATTGTGTTTTTGAAAAGGCTAGCATTGGATATCAAACTGCTTTTCAAGGAAAGCAAAAAAATTCAGCAGTTTCTTTAAAACCAATGAGCAGCAGTTTTCACCTTTCATGACTTGCTTTTATTGTATGAGAAAAGGCCATTCGGATAGGAACTGTAAAGTTAGGAAATTTGATGTGCCTAAGGGGCTGGTTAGGTGGGTGCCTAAAAGCATCACTAACACTCATGGATCCAAATTTAACAGGGTACCAATGCCTCAAACTTAAACTCTTTTGCAGGTTTGTTTGGCATCCAAGAAGCAATTGTGGTACTTAGACAATGGATGCTCCAAACATATGACTGGAGATGCTTCTCAATTAATTAATCTGAAGAGAAAACCTATTGGCTTTGTCACTTATGGAGACAACAACCGAGGAAGAATACTTGGTGTTTGTGACATTGGAGGAGATGATGATGTGATCATCAAAGATGTAATTCTAGTGGATGGCTTGAAACAAAGTTTGCTCAGTATAAGTCAACTGTGTGACAAAGGGTACACGATCACATTTGAGCCAGAACTTTGCCTCCTAGCAGATTCAAAAACTAGTGAGACAGTTCTTATTGGTAAATGGGTAAATAATGTATACATGCTTAAATGTCTCATGCATTATATCTAGTATGAACGGTTTACTTACTAGGAGTAATGAGTTTTGGTTGTGGCATAGACACTTAGCTCATATTCATATGCATCATCTCAATAGGCTTGCATCACTAGTAATTGGCTTGCCTAAGCTCAAGTTTGAAAGGGACAGATTGTGTGAAGCATGCCAAAAGGGTAACAAACTAAAAGTTCTTTCAAACAATTGAATGTGGTTTCATCATCTAGACCTCTTGAGATGTTACACATGAATTTGTTTGGTCTCTCTAGAACCATGAGCCTAGGAGATAATTACTATGGTCTTGTAGTAGTAGGTGATTATTCTCGATTTACTTGGACTATTCATTGCCACCAAGGATGAAGCCTATCATGCTTTTAAGATATTTGCCAAAGTTTTCCAAAATGAAAAGAATTGTGGTATTTCTGCCGTTAAGTTAGATTATGGGGGAGAATTCCAGAATGAGATATTTGACAAATTCTATAGCAAATTTGGAATTAAATACAACTTTTCAGCACCAAGGACTCCACAATAGAATGGACTAGTAGAGAGAAATAATCGGTCTTTGGAAAAACTAGCAAGGACACTATTGAATGAAACAAATATGCCAAAGTACTTCTAGGCTGATGCAGTAAGTACAACTTGCTATGTTCTCAATAGAGTGCTTATTAGACCAATCTTGAAGAAGATCCCCTATGAGTTGTTTAAAGGTAGAAAGCCCAATATATCTCATTTGAATGTTTTTGAATGTAAATGTTTCATTTTGAACAATGGAAAGGATAACTTGGGCAAATTTGACTCAAAAGTGGATGAAGGTATTTTCCTTGGCTATTCTTTGCATGGTTATGCATATAGAGCATATAATAGGAGAACCATGCTAGTTGAGGAATCCATGCATATTGTATTTGATGAAACTAACCAGAACATGCAGGAAAGTCCTAAGACAGATGTAGATGATGAGGTATCTACTGAACAAGTTGATACTAGACTGAAGAATAAACTAGAGGAAGTTAGTAAACTACCAGAAATTCAATCAAATGAACCAGGAATCAAATCGATTAAATCTGGAGCTGGTGTAGACACAATTAACTCTTGAATAATTTTTGTGAGCACATGGCTTTTGTATCACAAGTGGAACCAAAAACTGTAGTTGATGCACTAGAGGATAACAACTGGATTAATGCAATGCACGAGGAGCTGAATCAATTCGCAAGGAATGAAGTTGGACACTTGTTCCCAGAACTGAGTAGATGAATATGATTGGAACCAAGTGGGCTTTCAAGAACAAGCTAGATGAACAAGGTGTCATTGTGAGGAATAAAGCTAGATTTGTTGCAAAGGGTTACAACCAAGAAGAGGGAATAAACTTTGGAGAAACTTATGCACCCGTGGCTAAATTGGCGGCAGTGAGACTATTATTGACATATGCTTGCATGAATGGATTTAAGCTACACCAAATGGATGTCAAAAGTGCCTTTCTTAATGGATTCATTAATGAAGAAGTCTATGTGAGTCAACCCCCTAGATTTTAAGATCATAAGTATCCAGATCATGTCTTCAAACTCAAGAAAGGACTATATGGGTTGAAGCAAATACCTCGACAGTGGTATGAGAGGTTGAGTAATTTCTTTCTTTATAAAGGTTATGAGAGAGGAAAAATAAATAAGACTTTATTCATTAAGAAAGCATGCAATGAAATTATACTTGTTGAAGTTTATGTTGATGACATTATATTTGGTTCAACTAATAAAATTTTGTGTGAACAGTTTGTTAAAGCTATGCAGAGTGAATTTGAGATGTCCATGATGAGAGAACTCTAATTATTTTCTTGGTTTGCAATTAAGCAATTCCAGCATGGTACATTCCTTAGTTAATCCAAATATTACAGAGAGCTATTGAAGAAATTTGATATGGAGAATTGCAAGGAGGCTAATGTTGATCAAACTAAATACAAAGGGCTCATAGGATCACTTGTCTATCTTACTGCAAGTAGACCGAATATCATGTTTAGTGTGTGTCTTTGTGCAAGATATTAAGCAAATCCTAAGGAGTCACACTACATGGCAACTAAGAGAATATTGAAGTATCTCAAAGGGACTATAGATGTTGGTCTGTGGTATCCTAGTGATGTATCCTTGAATTTAATTAGTTACTCCGACTCAAATTTTGCAGGATGTAAAATTGATAGGAAGAGTACAAGTAAAACATGCACCTTCTCGGACCCAGTATAATATGTTGGCATAGTAAGAAGCAAGCTTGTGTAGCATTATCAACAACTAAAGCAGAATACATAGCTACTAGAATCTGTTGTGCTCAAAGTCTATGGATAAAGCAACAACTAAGTGATTCGACTTAACTCTCTCTCAAATTTCCTTATTTTGTGACAATACCAGTGCAATAAATTTAACTAAGAACCCTATACAACATTCCAGAACTAAACACATTGAAATACGCCACCACTTCATAAGGGATTATGTGAATAATGGTGATTGCGTAGTTCAATTTGTTAATTTTGAGAATCAATTGGTTGATTTGTTTACAAAGCCCCTTAACAAAGGAAGATTTAATTTTCTCAGAAATGAGTTGGGCACTGTTGATTTGAAAAATATAAAATAAATCAGCCTATACAAGTGTTGGTTCGTAGGTTTAATTTTGTGCAAAATGGGTATTAACAATTCAACAAAACTAATTAACTGAATTTTGATTGAATTTACTGTTGTTAATATATATATATATATATATATATATATATATATATATATATATATATATTTATTTGTTTATATATTTTTATATTTTATTATATATAATTTATTTTATAAAAATAAA
>Ga0099825_1005090_pt1 | contig 17025 bp, 14 predicted proteins | sample SiratroredBW_FD_76838 | JGI IMG/M metagenome (GOLD analysis project Ga0099825, IMG submission 76838) | Root nodule microbial communities of legume samples collected from California, USA - Siratro red BW | ecosystem: Host-associated > Plants > Roots > Nodule | place: USA: California | collected...
ATTGATTTTGTTTGAAATTTATTTTTTTTAAAACAAGTTATATTAAAAAATGGTGGTACAATTTAAAAAATAATGGCCAAAATTCTCCAAAAAAATTATAAAAAAAAAAAAAAAAAGCATAGTGAATAAATTAAATATGTCATCTTTCTTTTTGCTTGAAAACACAATAAATCCATTTCAAATTAATTTTATTCTTATCCTTCGCAAGCTTGTCTCTTATCTCACGGTATGCACAATATAAGAGTTAAAAAAGCCTCCAAAAATATTATGTACAAGGCTTACAGACCCAGAGATCCGACAATTGCTTACACCCCTCAATTTGGTCATTTCCCCCCTTGTGAAGGTGCAGGTCCAAAAATGGGGGTGCAGGAAGTAATTGCCCAGAAATCCTCTAAGGTCATTGTTGATTTCCCACAACTCAAACCTGCATCATAATCCAATGAAGAAAGTATAGCTACTACTCTTAAACAATGATCAATCTACTGAAATCAATTCATGTATAGAAAAAATGGATCTTCTAGGGAAAATTTATGTGAATGGTACTCTTCCATACTTCTAAATTTGGACCATACACAATAAAAGGATGCACATCTTCAACATGCATTCAGCCTAGGCTTAGTCATTGAGAGGAAGATAAACAAGTGAATGCATTTTCATTCATCGAAATCATAGCCCACATCGTCTAACTCCATGTCAGCACTATCACTAAATCCAGACCTGACACTGAGGAAAAGAATAACAGCAACTAGCTGTGCTACCACAAAATACTTAGCCCTTCTTCTAAAGGTTTTCTCCTCCTTTGTTTGTGGCTTTCTTTTAGGTTTGGTCTTGGGCCTTGAACCTGAGAAGAAAAACATGACAAATCAAACCACATTAAAAAAATGAAAGAATATTAGTGACAAAGCAAATTACAATACAAACAAAACATTTTTCACATAACTAGTATATATTAATAGGACAATAAATAGTTTTGTTTCCAAAATATGAAGCCTCCCTCATAAATAGAAAGAAGAGTTGAAACATGCATTTAAGGCAGTAATAGCTAGCATTGGTGCCTTGGAGACACAAAATTCATTCAAGGAGTTAATGTCAGAAAAAGAATGAACAGTACAACGTTTGAACATTTTGTATTTCAATATAAAATAAGTGAACAAGCATAATATTATAAACAAACATTCATAGTAAAATAAAGGTTTAAATGTTCAAATTATAAAAACTCATCCCGAACACCAACAGTTATCATTTTCAAATTTTCTGACTATTTTATTTTAGCCCTTTGGAATCTCCATTACCAAGTTAGAGATGAATGGAATTGCTTTTAAATTTATCAATAAAATGCTTCTTTAGACCTCAACCATCAAGATGTGTTGACCCCTTCTGGCACCTCGAGTCAGCACCCTAGGCATGCCTTTAGGTGCATTTGACTAAGACTTATATAAACTACTTTATAGTGACCATTTTGAAATGAAACCTCACATTTTCTTATGTAAATAAATAGAATATAACCATGTTTTCTCATTGTACTGATCTAATCTATTTCCATAGGACAAAGCTTACATGGCTTTCAAGGTATCAAATTAAAATGGTTTTTAAATGAACCAAGCAAATAAAGGATTTCAAATGGTTTCTATTGGCTTGAAAAAAAAAACATATAATAAAGTGCCAAGAAAAGTGTTGTAGAAGGTTTTCCAGTGATAAAGTAGACATTTTGTTTGGAAGAAAAAAAGTTCTTATAAATAGACTGTGTTAGACAGGATTTTTTTAGAAATCAGTTTGAGCTGCTGGAATATAGATTTGTTTGATTAGTCTTGATCGTCCTATGGATTTGGTTTGACCCCCCATGATTTGATGTATTTTGTTTTCTCTCTTTTTTTTTATTTTTTTAATGCATCTTTTACTACGGTAAGACATGATTGATGAATTTTTAATATGTCAACCTAGTTGAAATGTCAAGGTTTTATTATGATGTTGTCCGGGGTAAAACCTTTCAAAAGAAAACATGGATATTAGATTTAATTTTTTGTTTCTATCCCGTGATTATTGTATTTCTTTGTCTTTTCATTGAATTTCTTAAATTTTAGAACTACATTCAGTATAATTTTAACATTTTCATCTTATTACATCATTTTCCTAGAGCTTTTGCGATAGAATCTGTCAATTTTTCTTCTCTAGCACTAGTTTTATACCTACAGTATAAAAAGTTTTGAATTTATGTATTTAACTTTATTTGTGTGATTTGATCTTTCTCTCTGTCTTGTTGCCACCCACTGTTAAAAATATTTCTTTAGAAAAAATTTAAATTTATATTTTTAAATTAATATCATAAAATATAACTACTTACCTATTAGTTAATAAAAAATAAAAATGAAATTTTATTAGTGCCCCCTCTGTGAACCTACTTTGGCTTCATCCCTACAAAAGATTATCCCTAAATGTATGTTTTCCTTTTCAGATAATGTAGTTTAGATTGAGCAATCAACGAAAGAGGTTAATTCTAAACTTGATCCTTGGAGACAAACATTGAATTCAAAGGATTTCGCTTGTGCAGATGTAAGACAGTGTATTGAAAGGGATTTCACTTGAGTAGAAGTAAGACATTGTAAATGCATTGCAATTTTACTAAGAAACGAGGAAAATGATGTATAGGTAAAAACTAGAGATGCCATACATGTTTATAAATTGAAGTATCTGTGATCAATATTACAAAATAATGGAATAATTAATGAAAATGTCTCAGAAAAAGTGGCTAGAAAAAGTGAGAATAACCAAAATGAATGTATAAATGAGAAATTAGTCTACCACTTGTTGAGGAAAAACTTATAGAAAATAGATTAAGATATCCTAAAAATATCTTACCTGAAGTTGAACGACCTTTAGAAGCTGATGATGATGATGACTCTGCATGAAAATCTGGATAATTGGAAGGAAAATCACTGGCTTCTATAATTTTTGTATTACATTGCTGCACATATCTCACCAAAATGGTACGTTCCAAAAAGTTGGCCCGCAAAATTGATGATTCCTGGTAGTACAAAAATGCAGCAATACTAGTTAAAAAATTTGGCTCAACAATATAATTTGCAGTGCTTCTAGTAAACAATTGCTGCTAGCCACAAACAGCACTTAGCTCAGGAGAAAAAATAAAAATGGTATCTCAAGAGTGGAACAGTACAAAAAAGTTATAAACGACTCGCGACACTATTGAGGCAGCATTAACTGCACAAGTTTCCTCATTCAAGAGTATTTCCCATTATCCAGCTATGCTTTAAGAATAACATTTCTAAACACAAAGGAAATGATGAATCACAAACTATCATTCTCCCATTTGCAGGGACACTTTTGTATATTTAACCTTCTTTCATACAACATATTTGACCCGAATATACTACTTTGTCCTTTTGTTTAAAGTTTTGCATGTCCCTTTCTGTATCTCCCTTTTTCAAGATGAAAATATCCAGAACCATTTTTACAAACTGGCATCAAAGCTTTAGCTTTTTAGGTCTAGAACCCTTCTTTCCCAGCCGCCCGCATGCCACCGCAGCCACACTCCACCAACGCTCCAGCCATTGTAATTGTACGAGACACCACAGTTGTGATTCTCCGCATTTTGCCATTTGATTCAGTGTTGATTGTTGGTTCTTGGCTCCGTATTTGGATGGAAATGTCATCTAAATTTGATATTGAGAGGTTTGATGGAAAGATGAGTTTTGCACTTTAGCACGTGCGTATGGCCGCCATATTGTCCACCCTTGGCATCAAGAATGTCATCTATGGTAGAGAAGTTGATGCGGAAATGACGGATAAGAAGTGGAAGAAATTGATGATAAGACTCTTTCCACTATCCAATTGTGTTTAAAGTGATGCAACACTTCAAGAGGTTCTCTCAGAAACGACCGCTATGGGTTTGTGGAAGAAGTTGGAGGAGACGTGTATGAAGAAGTCTTTAACAAATCGGTTGCGGTTGAAACTACGCCTCTACACTCTTCATATGGCCGAAAGTACATCTATTTTCGATCATATTGGGGAGTTTACCTCCACCTTGAATGATTTGTGGAAGTTAGATGTCAAGGTAGAGGATGAGGACTAAGCTTTGTTGTTGTTGTGCTCTCTGCCTACATCATATAAGTCGCTTAGGGACATGATGGTTTATGGTAGAAAGAAAATTTCTCTTGAAGATGTGAAGGGTAACCTGCAAGCTAAATTGCACTTGAATAATGAGATGACTAGTGTTGATAAAGGAAGTCAAGGTGTTGGTTTAGTGGCCGAACGGGAGAGGTCTAGGGACAAAACCCTGATGGGAAATAGAAGTCGATCAAAGTCAAAGTACAAGAATCTTACATGCAATTATTATAAGAAAAAGGGACACATAAAGACCAATTGTTTTATCTTGAAGAATAAACAAAAGGGACATAGAGGTGTTGCTTCAAAAGAGGTCAGTGTGGCCAAAGATGATAACACATATGACGTTCTTTGCGTGATTGATAATTGTATCAACGATGAGAATGCGTGGATTATGGACTCAGGTGTTTCTCAACACATGACTCCAAATAGGAATTGGTTTGAGACATATGAACCTTCAAGTGGAAAGGTTCTTATGAAAAATAACCCTTTGTGCAAGGTTGCCGGTGTAGGCTCAGTGAAGATTAAATTCCATAATAGTAAGATACGAAGGTTGACGGGTGTGAGACATATACCCGATTTGAGTAAGAACTTGATTTCTTTAGGGTCTCTTGAAGAGAAGGGATGTAAGTTTCAAATTGATGGTGGAGTTCTTCGGGTTTCCAAAGAAGCTCTCACCATCATGAGAGGAAAGAGAATTGGAAACCCTAAACTCTAAATCCTAAACCAACACCTTAACTTCCTTTATCAACATTGGTCATCTCATCATCCAAGTGCAATTTAGCTTGCAGGTTACCTTTCACATCCTCAAGAGAAATTTTCTCTCTATCATAAACCATCATGTCCCTAAGCGACTTATATAATGTAGGCAGAGAGCACAACAACAACAAAGCTTGGTCTTCATCTTCTACCTTGACATCTAACTTCCCCAAATCATTCAAGATGGAGGTAAACTCCGCAATATGATCGAAAATAGATGTACCTTCAACCATATGAAGAGTGTAGAGGCATAGCTTCAACCGCAACCAATTTGTTAAATACTTCTTCATATACATCTCCTCCAACTTCTTCCACAAACCCATAGCGGTCGTTTCTGAGAGAACCTCTTCGAAGTATTATATCACTTAAACACAATTGGATAGTGAAAAGAGCCTTATCATCCATTTCCTTCCACTTCTTATCCGTCATTTTCGCATCGACTTCTCTACCATAGATGATATCCTTGATGCCAAGGGTGGACAATATGGCGGCCATACACACTTGCCAAAGAGCAAAACTTGTCTTCCCATCAAACCTCTCAATATCAAATTTAGACGACATTGTCATCCAAATACGGAGTCAAGAACCAACAATCAACACACCAAATCAAATGGCAAAATGCGGAGAACCACAACTGTGGCATCTCGCACGACTGCAGTGGCCGAAGCATTGGAGGAGAGATCAAGGATGAGCTCAGAGCGGTAACCAGAGCGATGTGACAAGCAGCGTTTCCGTGCAAACTGGGTGGCGGAGCGTGAAGGTGTGCGACGCGCGGACTGGGTGGTGGAGCGCGGAGGCGTACGGCTCGAGGACTAGGTGGCGGAGCACAGAGGTGTGCAGAGCGCGGAGGTGTGCGGCACACAGACTAGGTGGCGGAGAGCAGAGGCAGGTGTGAAGGGTAGCCGCAAAGGAAGGGTTCTTGACCTAAAAAGCTAAAGCTCTTGTACCAGTTTGTAAAAGTGGTTATGTGTATTTCATTTTGAAAAAGAGAGATACAAAAAGGGATATGCAAAAGTTAAAACAAAAGGACAAAGTAGTAAATTCGGGTCAAATATAACATGTTTTAAATATTGGTTGGGGGAATTGAGAAGGATGTAACAGACAGGAAGCATGCTAAGTGAATGAAATGAAGAAATGCTTTCAGACATAATGTTTTGTCACAAGGTTCCTATCAAGCTGGATATAAAACCAGCAATCATCCATGACAATGAATGTTAGGGGCCAATAAGGTATGACAAAATATATAGCAGAACTAACAAAGGAAGAGGAAGACCAAATTGGAGAAACCACTAGAAAATATCTTTACCCTAAATGGACTCATCAGTTAATGATATTTTAATCCATAAAACCAATCATGCATAGATAGGAGGATAAGATTTGACTATTAAGTAGAGTAAGTGAAGTTTGCTGCAAAGTGGTAACTAAACCTGTATCGGAGAGAAGATTAACCAAAGAAATCAACCAATTTCTACAAGTTTCTTCCATAACAGTCAAATAAATTGTACTAACACAATTTGAAGATTCCATTACTAGGAAGCCAACGGAATATTTGATGTTTATTCCAAAACACCAAATACACTCAGTTCTGGCAATCAAATCTACAGCACCACAAAAGAATATTAACTTTTCACGCACCTCACTGGCAACTGTCACTTTAAAACCATGGTTGGTTGGTGGTTTTTCAATGCATACTCAACTCTAAGTTTGCATAACCAATAATTACTTTAATAGTTCTATTACAAGACTAGTAACTCGGGCATTTATTTTTACTTTACTTGAACAGCAGTAGTTGAATAGATTTTGATATTTGACAGATGGCTTCTCTAACCAACTTAGAGTCTGATAACATCTTCAATTAGAATCCATTGGCTCTAGTATCTGTATTATATAACATGTTGTAACTCCAAGCCAGACAGAGAAACTTTCAAACTCTCAGCTTTAAGTTTGCTTAACCATGAATTACTTTACTAATTCTAGATTTGTACTCAATAATTCTGGGATCCTAACTCTAGTACTTATACATTCACTGATTACAACTCTTCCCTGTGTTAAAGCAAATCATCTGTCAAATAAATGCCAGCAGTTGTAAGTTCCTTTGAACCCATGCCACAACACACAGATTAGTTATTCAATTCTTATTGACCAGGTATTTCTTATTCAAATGGGAATCTCATTAGTTGCCAGAGTATCCATGTTATCTTAAAAAATATATATCAAAAGCATGGCGTAATTGATAATATAACTTAACTCACAGGTAAAGCTTGAAGAACAATTAAAGCATGAGCAAGAAAAATAGCATCCAAGCTTGATGGCCTGCATAAACAGGATAGAGCATATAAAATACATTATCAAAAGTTTATAGTCAAAACTTGATCTCCACATGAAAGGAACCCAAAATAGTAGCACAAATTGCTCTAATGGTGTATAACATAACATGTCAAGTGCCCAGCAGAGAACCTGTTTTCAAAAAGGTAGTTTTGCTCCCCTAACAGAGTCGACAGAGCATCATATGCAGAATTTGCTCTCCCATAAATCTGTTGACCAGAGACAGCTTCATAAGATTAAAAATCACAGAAATAGACACAGTGTTAAATAAAAGATAAAAGGAAAATATTGGACCAAAGGTTAGAAACTAAATAAAATTCATATTCTGTATGCAAGGTTTAGAAAGGGAACAGGATAGAGAACTTGTCCTGGTCTCAAGTGTTGTCAGAGCAAAATTAGGAGAAACTAACCTCTTCTTCCTTCACTCCAGCATTGTCTTTAGTTATCCCATGTTTCTGCTTCAACCAAAGAGCTTTCTTCCAACAGAGGACCTTCCCTATAGGCCAGGGAAGATCAGAATAATAGATGTTATAAGCAGGGGAACCACTACATCCCACCCACAGTTCATACTCCAGTGCATCAGCAAGCCATGTGGTGAGCAACACTTTGGTTGGTATCCAATCGGGGAGAGAAGAAACTCCGCTATCTAAATCACCCACATCCCTTTTCAAGCACTCAATGATCCCCTCCTTCTCATTATTGTACGCCACACAATCTCCAATCTCAAAGTAAGGAATCTGATCTAAACACAGCAAAATACAGCCAAAATGAAAATAACATTAAAAAGATACAATCAAACAAATTAAAACACCCATATGCCAAGAAAGAACAAGAGTGGCAAAAAGAAAGAAACTTAATCAGATGGGGTACGAATGTAAGTAAGATTACCCACCCAGAAGTCTCAAACACAATCAAATAAAAAAGACCTGAACTTTAAAAAAGAAAAAAAAAACTATTATTCCTAAGATAAATGAATAATCATTGTTTCTTTCTTGACATAAAAGAGATGAATATCGAGGTTTACCAGAATCAGGGTAGTTAGGGTGATAGTCCAAGTTGAAGGGAACTTGAGAGAACTTGAGAAAAACATAAGCAGATAAGCACTGAGGGCAACCGCTTGGGAGGCCAAAACACGGTTTTCTAACTACAAGGGTGTTTCTTTGTGTGCTCTCATTCGCCTCCGTTGCCATCAAAAGAAGAAGAAGATGAACACAAAACTGAACACTGAAAAGGTCTCTTTGCTACAGCAAACAAGACATTGAAACAGAACCAGGGTTTAGGCCTTTTTGGATTTGTAGATGTGTTTTTGGTCCATTCTTAATTATTTTATCAATTTTTAAAAATAAATATTTTATATTTATAAAACAAATTATTTATTTATTCAATTTCTCTATTTATTTATTTATTCAGTTGTTTAACTCTCTTTTTTTTATTAAAGATTCTATATGGTATTAAATCCCCATTTAGTTATTTGTTATGGTGAAGATGAATGACACAATAATGTATGTGTGAACATGTGGACTAGCTAGAGAGGCACTAAGTGTTTAAACAAATTAATATTTAATGAAAGACATTCAATGTTATAATAATTGAGTTAAATTAAAATTTGAAATTGCAAAATGATATTTTGTATCATACACTTTTTGAATTTATAATATTACATTATTCATTAATTAAATGTTGTGTTAAGATATTTTACATTAGAAAAATTAATCTAAATTAATCAATAAAATATATGCAATACTATAATATTGTAAAATGAAAATCATGTATAAGTATATAATAGATTTAATATGTGAAATCAAATATTATTAAAATACGTTTTTAGTCATATGTATTCAAATTTATTATATTTAATAACATGCAAATTTTTAATTTTAATTAAAAAATATGAAATTAATTTAAGTACTTTAAAATTAAATAATATAAATTTATATATTATTAAATATAATATTTTTAAATAAAAAATTATTTAATTAATTTTTATATATTATTAACATTGAATTTATATTTTACAAAATAATTTTAATTTATATAATACTAATTGTTGTTATTATTCAATTGAAATTACAAAAGTCTTTGGGTGTTAAAAAAATACAGAGATAATATTTTATAAGAATAATTTTGTCCAACTTTGTAGTAGAATGCATAAATGCAATCACATTTAAAATTTGAGAATTCATTGTCATTCATTTTTTTTCTCTTATTTCACTCATTCTTTTTTCCTTTTTTTATCTTAAAATATAAGTTAGAACAATACTTTACTCCCTCATTTGCTTCATCCAATGTTATTTAATAGGGTAGATATACTATAGTATGAATAACAAAATAACATGGAATTTGTTTTTTTGTCATTAATACTATTGTTTGGAAATTAATATGTATGGGATTTTTGTCATTAATACTTGGAACTGAATAAAACCTTCATAATATGAACTATTTATGTTTTGGGTTGCAACAATAATTGACACTACCAGTGATATATATTGCAAAGAAGTTTAGTTTCCATGTTTGTCCCATTCTGCCTCTCAAGACAGAGACCAAACGCTAAAAAAATAGCAAAAGCACTTTTCTTTCTTATTTATCCATTAGCAGAAGGAAAAAAAAAAAACATCCAAACACAGCTTTTGTTTCTTCTTTTTTTATATATATTTAAATTCAAAACAAGTGAAAAAAAAAAAAAATCCTCAGTTCCTCTTCCTCATTGCACACTCTTACGTTACAACCCAAACACTCAAACCCATCAATATCTTCTGCCTGATCAATCTAGGGTTTTCAAACAGTGAATCTTCACCACCCAAGGTTCTCTTTTCTCTTGCTCATACCTTCAACTACTTTCTCTCTTTGTTGATTTCGAAGTTGCTCTCTCTATTTGTGTGTTGCATGAAATTTACCTTGCTTTCGTTTGCGTGTTATGGTGATGATAACCTTGGTAGGTTGTGGAGCTGTGTGTGGGATTGTTGTGTGTTTGTTTGGTCAACGACAGGGAGTAGCGTAATGTTTCTTTGACCAGAAGACGAGCTTGTTTGTTTTTTTACTTTTTTTTAATTGAATATGGAGGGATAGGGTGGTTTTTGATGTTTTCTATTGACTGTCTGTGTAATTTGTGGTTTCATTAAATGTTTGATGCTGTGCATGGAGGATGGATGACTCGGATTATAGTCAAAGTTCCAGTTTTTCAGTGTGATGTCATGCATTTAAGCATCTTGGCATGGCCGTTATTTGGTTTGTGTTAATTAATTGATATGTGGTGTTGCCTTTGTGAAATTTGTGTGAAGGGTTTGAGTAAATGGCTTTTTTTACTACTAGTTGTGTTAATTGGTTGAATTTATTGTTGTTTTACTAACCTGGTTTAGTTTTGTGGTGTAATTTTGTATTAGTGTTATGATGTATTTCTTGGTAAGAGATTTTACTGACTTGCTGATTTTGGGTGGTCTTTAGGATGCAATGTGATGTTTGTAGTTTTGGTTACAGAAGAAGGGGAAAGCTAATCTTGCAGTAGTATGGCAACTGAGAGTCCAATTAGAATATCGGAAGCTGGGGGTAAATGGCCCTCGCATAAGGAAGCCTCAGCTTTCGGTTCAACATCTCGTAACATGGCGGCAGAGGATTTGGGTATACTTTTGAAGGGTCATAGGTTCCATGGTGGGAGAAAGGATGTGACACCAAATCGCAGTGGCAGTGCACCTCCCAGCATGGAAGGCTCATTTTTGGCCATAGAAAACCTCTTACCCCAGCAGATCGTCACCCAGAATGCAAGCTTTGCAGCTCTAAGCAGCACTATGCCAAATTGCGAGTCTGAAGAACAATTGCGAGCTGATCCAGCTTATTTGGCATATTACAGCTCCAATGTCAACCTAAACCCTAGACTTCCTCCCCCACTTACATCCTGGGAAAATCGCCATCTAGGACGTTTTAGAAATAATTGGAGAACGTCTGCTGCAGATGATAGCGATAAAAGTTATTTGCATTTGCCTCAAAGGACTCTTTCCACACACAAGGAGGAGTCAGAAGATGAATCACACCAACAGCCATATGATGACCAATTAATTAAGGCGAGCAGATTATGGCATAGACCTGATGCAGCTTCATTGGCATCTCAACCTAAAAATGTGGTTGATTTAATTCAGGTGATTATACTGATTTTGTAAAATCCTTTCAATTTTCTGCTTGTATAAATACATATTTAAGTCCCTTAAATTTCTTTCGAACAAATAGTATGTTTATCCTATTGTTTCTCCATTTATTTTCTCTAGTTTATTTTTGCCTTGTGCTTGTAGCAATGGGTATTAATCCCACAGTTATGATATTTTTCTATTTCTGATATTAGTATTTGACTTTGTTGCCTCCTTGTGTATAAATTTGCGACTGTGAATCATATTTTTGTTGTGCAATAAACTTTCAGGAGGATTTTCCTCGCACCATGTCACCTGTATATAATAAGTCTCTTTCCGAAAGTCACGGACTAGTGGATAAACCAATTGACTTAGGAGTCGGTTCTAGTTCTTCTCGTGATCACCCTATTACTACAGTAGAGGCCGCTAAACCTACTGTAGGTGTGGATAATGTAAGGGTCTCATCAATTGTTGATAACCATGCCCCAGTTGCAAGCTCATCATCTCTTGAATCCACTGGCAGCATTGGTGTTAGTGACTTGGACGTTGTAACCGTTGCATCTCAACTAAACGCTCTTGGTGTGTCTAATCTACCACACTCAGAAAGTCTGAGTTACGAAAAGACCAGCTACCAGAACAATTTGATGCAACGCCCAGGATTCCAGCAACAAAACAATGCATCTGATATACCTAGTGCCAATTCTCAAACTGTAAATTCTATGTATGTTGGTAGGGAACAGTTTCCTTTTAATTCAAGCAAGTTCTCCAATGTCCAGCCACTACTGCAGTCGTCTGGGTTTACACCTCCCCTATATGCCACAGCAGCTGCTTATATGAACTCAGCAAATCCCTTTTACACAAATATGCAGGCCTCAGGTATGTATACTCCACAATATGTTAGTGGATACACTGTAAATCCCACGGCTTTTCCTCCATATGTTACTGCATACCCTCCTCATGGTGCTGTACCATTTGTCGTTGATGGAGCTACTAGTTCTAGTTATACTCCACTAACACCTGGGGTTTCAACTGGGGGAAACATTTCACATGGAACTGAAATGGCACAGGCAAACAAGTACCTTGGGCAATTTGGACTTCCTCTGCAGCCTTCTTTTGGTGATCCCATGTACATGCAATATCAGCAGCAGCCTTTTGTGGAGGGATATGTTATTTCTGGTCATTTTGATCCACTGGCACCTAGAGCAAGTGGTGTTAACCAAATTAGCCCTTATGATTCACAAAAAAGGCCGAGTACTGGTACTTATTTGGATGATAAAAAATTACCTGATCAGAGATCTGCTACTAATATGAACTCAAGAAGAGGCGGATTATTGATTCCTAGTTATTTTGGACACATGCCAAACATGGGTATTTTAATGCAGTATCCGAGTTCACCACTTCCTAGCCCAGTTTTATCTGGATACCCAGATGGAAGTCCCGGCATTTTAGGTGGTAATAATGAAATAAAACTTTCCCCAGCTTCTGGTAGAAATGGAGGCATAATATCTGGATGGCAAGGTCAGAGATCATTTGACAGTGGTCATGACCCCAAAATTGTTAATTTTCTTGAAGACTTAAAATCTGGCAAAGGTCGGAGATTTGAGCTATCTGATATTATTGGACATATTGTTGAATTTAGGCAAGTAACCTTTTAGCTGTGTTTCCAGCTGTCTAATTTATCAGTTTCATGGCTTTGACAATTGTTTTCGCTGTGGTTTTTAACTCCAGCTCTGATCAGCATGGAAGTCGATTTATACAGCAGAAGTTGGAGAGTTGCAGTGTTGAAGAGAAAACATTGGTGTTCAAGGAGGTTCTTCCTCATGCCTCTAAATTAATGACTGATGTATTTGGTAACTACGTAATACAGAAGGTTTGTTTTTGAAGAGATGTATATTGTCATTAACCTTAAGATTTCTTATGAATAGTTGGAATGTATTCTGGTCTAATCTTTCCCTTTGCATGTGCTTAGTTTTTTGAGTATGGAAGCCCGGAGCAGAGGAGGGAACTTGCAGATCGACTGGTTGGCCAGATACTACCTCTAAGTCTGCAGATGTATGGCTGTCGTGTAATCCAAAAGGTATATGATCTATCATTTATGATGATTAACATAGTTTTGGACATTAGTATACATTTATTTCTTTCGCATGTTTGACAGGCCACAACTACTGAAATCTGTGTGGAAGTTTTGCTTATATATTTTCTCTCTCTGACTTTGTTTCTGTCTTTGAATCATAGCATAACATTTGTAGTTGACATGTATTAATTCTTTGGGCATATGAATAACATAGTTAGGCATTCGGGTTGGGGATTTAACAAATTATGTTCTCAAAATGGGTTATCTGTTATTGTATATTAGAAAATATATTATTTTATTTATATTTTATGTCCATGCAGGCTCTAGAGGTTATTGAGCTTGAACAGAAAGCTCAGCTTGTTCATGAGCTAGATGGAAATGTTATGAGATGTGTTCGTGACCAAAATGGTAACCATGTAATTCAAAAGTGCATTGAATCGATTCCAACCAAAAAAATTAGTTTTATACTATCTGCATTTTGTGGTCAAGTTGCTATTCTATCAATGCATCCCTATGGATGCCGAGTCATACAGGTAAAATTATTCCATTCCCTTTCTTCGTAAAAGAAAATTGTTTTTGTTTGGTCAGGAATTTAATCATATGATTATATTTCTCGTAGAGAGTCCTAGAACATTGCACGGACGAGAGTCAATGTCAGTTTATTGTGGATGAAATCTTGGAGTCAGTTTATGATCTTGCTCAGGACCAGTATGGTAATTATGTTACACAGGTACTTGGTCACTATTCTCTCCTAAACGATAATTTAATTTTTAGCTTCAGATGTTTATGGTTCATAGTATAAAGAAACTGTGACAAGTTAGAATGTGATGTCCTTTAATTATAAATTACAGAATCTGCACACTAGCGGAATAAATCTTTAACAGTCTCAGCAAGTGCTACATTGATATTTCACTTTCTATATTTTTGTACTTCCCTTTTGTTCCACTTTCTGTTTACTTTTTTGTAATCCCTCTTCAATTTTCTGTTTTCGCAAACCTATTCCCTAGACCTTTGTGCCCAAATTTAATAATTTTTTTTTCCATATTCTTTCTGGTTAGAATTTTTCTTTTGTCTTCTATAATTGAAGAGTGTATTCTCTCACATTGAGTTTCACGTTACGAAAAGGGCTAACTGCATTGACTTCCTTCAAGATTTGTGCTAATTATGCTTAGAATATATTTTATTGGAAAAATGTTCTTTTCATATACCTCCCATATTTTTATGTTCAGAACATAAACAGCTACACACGATAACCTTGAAAATAATAAAGCAAGGGAGGTTGATGTTATTTTCCTATATAAAAAGGGTGCAAGTGTAATTAACAGTAACCTCAAGGGAGATCAGCATTAATATCCCTTGTAAAAAAGTGCTAATGTATTCATGAATTGATGTTGATTAATTGCGGTTCACATTGTTAGTGTTAGTTACTTTGGACTCAGTTTTTGTGTTTATGTTTTGCTTCCCTTTCATGTGTCATTTTTTCTTAATTTCTTAAGCTATGCTGCTTCATTATGTCATCACAGCATGTCTTGGAGAGAGGAAAGCCTCAAGAAAGGAGCCAAATTATCAGCAAGTTGTCAGGACATATTATTGAATTAAGCCAGCATAAGTTTGCTTCAAATGTTGTAGAAAAATGTTTGGAGTATGGTGATGCCACTGAACGGGAAATGCTAATTGCAGAGATATTTGGACATGGTGAACAAAGTGATAATTTATTGGTAAGTTTGAACTTAGGAAGGCAAATTATGCATTAATTGTTCTTAAGAATATCTAGTTGTTCCATTCTAGAGAAAAGCTTCACTCACCTTCGTCTTTGTTTAGTTTGTTTGACATTGAAGGAGATTCTCCACAAGCTTTAAAATATGTTTTAACAATAAATTTAGTTTTGGGAAGACTGTTTGATGCTTTTAAGGTCTTTCAAGTAAGGAAAGTCACATTTTCTGGTTGTAAAGTTCATATATTGTTCACACGGGATTACACTTTTATAAATGCCCGTAGAGCACTTTTTCTCTCACAAACAGTCATGGAAAACCATATTTGATTCAATGTGAAGATGAACTTGATTGTCACAAATAAGCTTAGTGTCCTTAGTATCTCCAAAGCTGCTTATAAGCTTAGTATCCTTAGTATCTCCGAAGCTGCCTAAGCCATGTAATTGCTGCCATGGCATGATATTCAGCTTTGGTACTAGATCTTGCAACTATATTATGCTTCTTGCTTCTCCATGAGATCAAGTAGCCTTCAAAAGGATAAGGAATGCTTGGTCAACACCAGAGTATCAAACAATTTTGGCATTGTCTTTGTCTCATAATAATTTGCGACCTGGTGCATTCATGATATACTTTAGGAGGCACATGACAGTGTCCCAGTGGTTATCACAAGGACTGTTTAGGAATTGACTTACCATGCTTACTGCAAACATGATGTCGATCTCCTCAGAATTCTAGATCATTACAAATGTTGAATTTTTGGCGTTACTTCTAGCATGAACAATGCTAAGTCACTAACTAATTTCGTGTTGCAATTAATGCATACACCTTTGGGGTATGTACACTTACTATATTGTATTTTGGTTTTCATTGTAGATAATGATGAAAGATCAATTTGCTAATTATGTGGTCCAGAAGGTCATTGATATATGTTCTGAAAAACAGCAAGCAATGTTACTTTCTCAAGTAAGAATTCATGCTCACGCTTTGAAGAAATACACTTATGGAAAACACATTGTGGCTCGGTTGGAGCATCAATTTGGAGGTGTGTACTTCTAGTTCTTTGATTGGCAATATAGAAATTCTATTTCTCTCTGGTGGAACACATTTGAATCACTGTCGTATAATTGAGTAGCTTGGGTATTCATGCCAAAAATTCTTGATTTTTGACATTAGATCAAGTCATGGTCCATGGTATCATCTTCTGTTGGTATGCAAACTATATGCCTATACCATGTAATCAATAGTATGGACAAAATAGTTAACCACATTAAGTGTTAAGAAGAGTATGGAGAGTGAGATTCTTATTCCTTCTTTCTGCTTTAACATCGTCAACCTACCTTTCAGCCAACTGGGATTATGCAAGCATTGAATTAGTTATTAAGATAAAGACGAGATATTGTATTGAAGCTGTGATTCTTTGTCTGAATTACGCAATGGAATGGAGGAGACTATTGTGTAGAATCAATTTTATTGCACGGCTAAAAAATAACATTTTTTAAAATGAAAATAAGAATACTAAAGCATCACTGTACAGACTAGGTTAGCAGTATAGGCTGTATTTTGCAGCATTCCTGATAACATATATATAAGAAAAGAAATACAAGAGGGGGGGGGGGGGGGGGGGGGGGGCTAAACAAAACAAAACCCGAATGAAAAAAAAAAAGTAGAAGAAAAAACAACCACCAAAAAAAAATAAAAAAACCTACACCAAGGCCCCCCCCTGCCGCCCCCCCCCCCCCCCCCCCCCCCCCCCCCCCCCCCCCCCCCCGCGCAGCCCGGCGGCCGCGCGGCCGCCGCGCGCGGCCCCGCCGCCCCCCAGCAGTTCCCCCCCCCCCGCCCCCCCCCGCCGCCGCCCGCCCCCACCCCCCCCCCCCCCGCCCCCCCCCCCCCCCCCCCCCCCCCCCCCCCCCCCCCCCCCCCC
>Ga0099825_1005091_pt1 | contig 17025 bp, 9 predicted proteins | sample SiratroredBW_FD_76838 | JGI IMG/M metagenome (GOLD analysis project Ga0099825, IMG submission 76838) | Root nodule microbial communities of legume samples collected from California, USA - Siratro red BW | ecosystem: Host-associated > Plants > Roots > Nodule | place: USA: California | collected...
ATAAAAAAATAAATCATTATATATATAAATAAAATAAAAGGGTTTTTATAAACCCAGGCTTTTTTTTTTATTTTTTTTTTTTTTTTTTTTTACAAAAGTAATTTTCGATATGGCTGAGAAAGAAAAAAAAAATAACAGAAGCCTGTCAAGAATCCAAGGTTCGATTTAAGATTGATATCTGACCTGAGTCCCCATTTAACAAGAAAACTTCCAGAGGGACATAAGGCGAGGACATTGATGCTCCAAACCTGTAGCTAGGTTGTAACATTTTGCTACCTTTTGAGCATGAAATCGTTCTAAGGCGTGGCCCAGTTCTCATTTGCCAGATCTGCACGATATTTTCAATCAAGAAAACGAATTGAATTTTCATCAAGTAGTCTATAGGTAATGTCGCAGTACGAAAAAGTAAAATTTGAAACAGGTATGATGGTCTTTTTCCCTCACAGTGCTTCTCTTCACTGCAGAGAACACATACACTAACTCACTCTCCACTCTGAAATCACTCACAACCTAAACACCACACCCACACTCACTCAACAACTTCAAAAGAAGATTGTAGAGGATAAAAAAACTAGAGATCCTCTTCATTATTCTCTAAAAACATACAACAAGACCTATATATAATTCTGGTTTCAACACAACCAGAATTAACTAAACAACAAAAAAATTATTAAATTATGTTTAAAAAATTGTTATTACATTACAACTTACAATAGGTATGACAGAAAACTTGTTCAGTTATTTATGCACAACAACGGAATTAAGAGGGTCAGTGTTACACTGAAAGTAAACAAGAGAAGAAACTGTTATGTTATAGCAATGTGATTTTAATGGCACAATTGCAGCAAACACTTACCCTTCCAATAGTTTTTTATAAAAGAGATGAAAATGTATAGTCCACTTATAATGCGAGGTAAAAGACTAACCTCAATTATTCCTTTTCTAGGTGCATGAATAGCTAAACACAAGCAATAATCACTCTTTGATGGTTCAGAGTAAGAGCTTGACGATGCACTATCTTTGTTCACCAACATCTCCATGAATAGACAGCTGGCATCCCTATATCCCTGCAAAAATACTAATTTTCATTTCGGTATTTCGTTTGGGAAGAGTGCAGTGGTTGGGGGTAAAAAAATTCAAAAGCAAACCTTCCACAAGCGCACCACCACAAGTGCTTGAGTATCAAGCAGCAATATGCGACCAAGTGAATCTGTTATAGCAGCCAATGTACCACTGGGTGATAAGGTAAGCTTCTCACCTTTCCTAGGGTGATCTATTAAACTTGTCAGAGATGAAGCTGCATTAAACCATGAAGGCAAAAGTCAGATAATAGGATTTGAATTTAGAAATGGTGCCACAATAATGGAGAATATTAGCTCTAAATTTTCTCTTTGATAGAGTCCGGTTGGTTCAGCTATATCTGTTTCTAACAGAATGTGCAATGGGATTTAGCTAAGTATTCATTAATTTTTTATGACACTTATAACAAGCTTCTCGATATTGCAGTACATCAATTCCACCAATGTTGATAATGTGTCGAAATGGAAAAGAGGTGTGCTGTAGAAAGGTTATTCTGCAGAACTTTCTTGTAACAAGCATATAAGTTTCTAACCATTTATTAATTTATAAGACATTTATAACAAGATTCTTAGCATCGCAAAATATCAACTCCACAAATGCAGCAGTTATAAGATGCCAAAAAAGAAATGAGATATGATGTAAACTGGTTAATCTGCAGAAAGTTACTTTAACATTCATTTAAGTTTCTAAATGTAGAACACACTCCCTCGCCTACAACCCGCTCCCAGAAAAAGACAATAATTACAAGAGAACATGACATAAAAACTAAATATAAAAGGCCGAAAAGCGGTATGCAATATGAAGGCAATGAAATTTGAACCCATACCAGAAGCATTCCTTTCCATGTTAAGATAATAAAATGTAACCTATCCAGTCATGAGGTTTTCAGCAGAGGAAGGCACTAGAGAGGGTATATCCTTTTTCTTTGGTCTCAAACTCGCTAGTAGTGTCACGTTCTTAAAGTCTAAATTTCCTAGTGGGAGTCCCTTTCTTCAAGTTACAGTTATAATATCATTGCACCACTTTTCTACTGTCTAAAACAACCCTATTTAGCATAATAACACATAATTCATTTTCCCTTCACTAGGATTGACCATCATCACTATTATACAGACAATAATCTGCAGGAGCATGTGTTTTAATCACAGAAGACAAGCACTAAAATGGGTGTTACTCCTACCTCGTGCAAAAGGCTGAGGCTTCTGATCGGATTTCTTTGGAGAATTCTTTGGAGGGGACTGTTCACTCCGCCATATCAACTTCGAAAAAGAACTTAATGTGGAGAATGTCGCTGGTACAACTTTAGAAAGGATAGCTCCCACTAAAGACCTGCCTTTGCTCTCAGAAAGTCTTCCCAAAGGATAAAAAAAAATAACAGGGTCAATATAATACTTATTACTATGACTACAAAAAAGATTTCAGAGCATATCAAATCAGAGTACATATTGACATAGAAGTAGCATAAATTATACCAAATAATCCACCAAGTACCTGTATGCTGAAATCACAGCATCCTCTCCAACAGCCACTGCACAATAATAACGTTGACTTGACTGCCCAACAATAAAAGCAGCTGAATTCAAATACCAGAAATAATTTCAGAAAGCTCCCATTATCTACGGTTCAAACAAAATCACAATCATTATAACTCATGGAAAGACAAAAGAGAAAAACTGAGAAACTCAAGTCACCCTGTCGCACGATAAAAAGAAAAGAAAGACAACCACCAAACTACAATATTGCGAAAAGTGATAGTATGAGTGAGAGATATAGCCAGAAGGGAAAAAAATTTAAAAACCTACTAACACCTGAACATGTATACCACAAATAAAAGACACTAAAATCACTAATCTCACATGATGCTTAGAGATACTAAATGATTTGATGATAATTTCCTCCAATCACTCTTGCGTACTTCTATTGTCTGGATTTCATGAAAAGAAATTCAAATGATCACCATTACCATGGCAGACAAAAAGCCATCCGTTAAGAGAATTTACCTGTTGTTCCATAAGTGGAGGTGGCATTATGCCAGTAATTGCTGCATCAGAACAGGTACCATTCTTACCAATATTCCACAACTGATAAGGTATTTTTACATCAGTATTTCCAAAATCCTCTGAATCTTGGCTCTTTGGTTTTTGATCCCAAAATCGAGAGTGTGCTTCTTCAAACCATTTCTGTAGCATATTCTGCATTTCAAAATTGCAAAGCCTACAATTAGACCTATAATCAACTACCACAATCCAAAATTCAGACTGTAATATTGACATCCTAATAAAATAGACAATTCCAATAAACAATTTTAACATAAAAAAGGAAGAAAAAAACTTTTCCAACAAACTGTATTTCAGCGAAGTTGTAATAGGAAAGATACACAAACCAGTGTTTACCTGAACATCAGAACCATCAAAACGGGCAATTACACCTGGCATAATGAGACAGAACTCTTCTGAAGAGGTATCTTGAATCAAATCTTTCTTTGTTCCACGAACTCTTAACTTTAAAACTCGTCCAGGATAAATCATCTACGGGGAAGAGAATTGATATAAAACTTATGATTAAAATAATGCCAAAAGGGGACAAATATGCATGCAGACTTAAATTTGTACCTTACATATTTGCCAACCTTAAATTTGTACCACAAAAATTTCTAATTTAAACAATTTTTTTTTGGTCTTTTGCCCATACGTTGTTGATCTATGAAACTCTTACGTTTCAAGCGGTAATTGGTAAATATTTTGAAAAATGCTAGAAGGCGAAAAACAGAACTGGAAAATGATAGAAGGTAAAAAACAGAATTTTTGAAACACACAAAAGTATAAATTTTTTCACTATCTTCTGACAACTATTTCTCTCTACACTCACTTGTGACTCACCAATTCCTGTCCTAATTGGTTAACAAGTTGTTCATAAAATATCATTATTAAAATACTTTTTACTTCTATACAGAGGAGGATGGATGAAGGCAGACTGATCCCGTGGCAGAGTAACCAGCACAATAGTTATTGGAAAATTAACAGTCAAAATTGTAAATAACTTTAAAGTATGTCGTACATACACGTGTTTTATCACACTTAAAGCACTAATTTTCTAAGATATGGTTGTCCTTACACTTTACCTCGTAAAATGCATCTCCTCACTTTAGAGAAGCCAAATCTAAGATTTTGGTCCTCCGAACTAAGGATTTGACTCCGTTAAGGTTAGGAAATGTACTTTAGAGAATAAAGTACATTAATTAGAAAGTAGAAACGGTTGATATTGTAATTAACTATAGATTTGCCATATATAAACTTGATTTTATCACAATTCACAACCACTGGTTTTGTAATCAACCATTGTGAGTGCACTACTCTAAAGTGCACCTCCTCAGTTTAGAGGGAGACTCTGAACCATGGGAAACTTCAAAGGATAAAGGATATATAACTCTGGCTTAAGACCAAAATCAATCCCTTAAAACTAATTTGTAAAAGCCAACTTATAAGGTGAGGATTATCCATCACTATATACTTCAATTCGACCACATGAGTAGTCAATGTGAATCTTCAACACACTAATACTGCACATCTCAAACGTGAAATGTTCAAGACTGGACATTTGTGGATGGTCCAACAAAGTGACCCACTAGACCCAATATCAATAACTAGGTGAGACTCTGATTTGATCTTAGAATTCGTGCTCAGGACATAACTCTAATACTTTAATTTGAGCATAGGACAGAAACGGGTTGTGAGTGGGAATTACCTCTACTTGTATGCTTTAATTTAGTCATATCATATTACTAATCGATCTGGATCTCAAACAATATCCATTGATAAGAAAAACAATTATGGAGATTTGTGCAAATTACAAACACATGCATGACAGACTACGACATAAATCTCAACGATTACAACTGCAATTCATCACGCCTCACTGTATTCAAACAATCGCATCGATCCAACTGAACAACACACAGACCTCTTTCCGTTCTCAAATCGAAAAATTCTCCCTAAAAATCGTCACAGAGCGAACAAGACGCCGAAAGCGGCAGCAAAAACATTACCTGGCGATGAATCAAATCTCCGCGCAGGGAATAGAGCAGGAGGTAGCCGGAGGAGGTGCCGGCGACGATGACGCGGTGGTCTCGGAAGGCGAGCCACTCGAGGGCAGTGATTGACTCGGCTTCGATGGGGGAGAGGTCAGGTCGGATCTTGAGGGGCGGGGGGACGGCGGAGGTGGCGGACCAGGAGAGGAGGAGGATGGTGGAGCGGTTGGCGAGGAGGAGGGAGTGGGTGTCGATGGCGCAGAGGAGGTGAGGGGTTTCGACCAGCCAGTGAGGTTTGCCCGCTCCGAGCTCGCCCAGTTCGTCGCACGCTATGCACCCCAACTCCGTCTTGTACGATCGCTTCGCCATCGCTTCGGAGATTCTACTTGCCCAGGAATTGTTTCTTCTACACAAAACTAAACTAATTATGGATTTTCAGGGACTGCATTATACAAGGCAAGGCACAACTTACGTAAAGCTCAAACCAGGGTTCACCTCTTTGCACCACGTTCCCCCAAAAGGTCACTTCACAACGTTTCCCCAAATTATATTTAATTTTAAATTAAATTTTAATTATAATTTTATTTATTAATCAATTATACACGTCACATTATTTACAAATTTTTATAAACTTTTTATTTAAATCTCACTATTTTTCTTTTAATTTAAACAATTTAATTTCTTTCATACTTTCATCTCAAATCCATTTTCTCAAATTTATCTTTTAATCCAAATATATTCTAAAATGGTTCAAGTGAGTATGAGATTATTTGTCTTTTTCAATATATTAGTATATCTATTATTTTTATACTAATGCTAGTTTAAAAAAGATTTAATAAAGCCTATAAAATATTTTAAAAAGCTTTTTACAATAAGTGTATTTCAAAAGGGTTTAATTTACTTATGTCATATCCAATTGTCATTTTCTAATCATAAAAAATATACTTATCAATCTTGATTACAAATAGTATCACAGTCACTTTTAGTTTATAACAAATATATAAAGTAACTCATGTTTATCTATTACTCTTTTCTTAAAACTAAGCACTAGTACACAATATCATTTTTGATAAATATACAAAGTTATTCATGCTTTTGATAACAAAAATTATTTAAGATAATGCAAGGAAAACTATTTTACTAGAAAATATACAAAATATCACTTTTACATTAGAGTCTAACTTCACAACAATTAAGGTTTTACAAATAAGTAATACTTCAGATTTTCATCTGTTTATTATCTAAAATAGAAACTTGTGAAAATATTTTACATTTACATTGTGTTTGTTTTAAGTTAATTATTGTTTGTGAAGAATGTGAGGCACAAATGGTTTAAACTTGGATCGGATTATTTAGATTCATTTGAAATAATGAAAAGGAAGAGGTGGTTGGGCTTGTTGTGGTCACCTATGAGGATAAATGAGCTTATTATGCATGTAATTACACATTTATTCTTAAATTGGTAATTTCTTGACAATAAATAGTGACAAAATTATGAGGTGAAAATGTATTATTTGTGAGTGAAAAAAATGATTTTCCAAATAATTTATTTATTAATTAAATTTCTTTTTAATTTCTACAAAAATAATAAATTATAAATTAAATAATAGAAACTAATTAAATATAATTGATTATCAGTGAACGTTATTTTCATAAAATGGCAATGCTTACCTTGTTTGCGACATGGCACAAAATCCATGTAAATTTTGGCCCTAATATAAAATTGAATGTGTCATTTCACGTTCCTAATATTGAATTCTATATTATTAAAGTGGACTCTATAATGAACACAATTGCCATCAATCAAGCTATGGACCAAAGTGAAAGGCAAAGAGATAAGCGTGTACAATGAAGAAATGAAGTACCAATGTGCAAATGCCCTTGCCATATATGTATAATGTTTTAAACACATGCAAGTACAATATGTTAATTGTTTGGTAGGTAAATAGTAGCATTTTCCTCAAGATTCTTCTTTGTGACCACTTAAAAAAATTAATTATTTAAACACCAATTTTAGCTACCAAATAAAATGGTTGTTAATTGTGATCAAAATAACCATCAAATTAGATTTTGTTACTAAATAACTACAAAATAAAAGTAATGGTTGAATTTAATGACTAATTAAGTCAAAATAATTAGTATATAACATTAGTTACCAAGGTTTTAGTCACTCATACTATTAGATTCTAAATTAGTCTCTAATTAAGTTAGTGACTAATTTTATTAGAGATCAATAAATTGGTTTCTAAAATTAATTTTTCTTATAGTGGACATTATATAAAAAGCTTCGTACTCAATGCAACATCATATGCATTTTGACAACCTTAATAACAAGTGTAATTACCTTGACAAAGGGACAATTTTTAACTCTTCCAAATTTCTCACATGTACCACCATTGCACTACAATGACAAGCTTTGACGAAGTGACACCATGCTTAGTTTAAATGAGGTTGTGCTTGACAAAGGATAGGGAGTTGGTGGTGAACGTTAAATAACACCTCATTACTCTTCAACCATATAATTTTTCAATTTCGACAATGTGAGGTAAGTTCCACGAGAATGGTCTCGACATTTTTCTTTTTAGTTTTCTTTCTTTGCATCTCACTTTTCTTTTAGCTTTGTGAAACCCGAACAAAATCAGTGTTTCTATCTTTACTTATCTTTTACTACAATAATATGAAAATGACAAATTTTCATATTATCCAGTAAAATGTAAGTAAAGAATAGGTAAGGATAAGATATTCGAGATCGAAACAATAGGTATTTTCTCCCTTGGCAGTAGGTAGTTGCCGAAAGGAAGAATAGAACTCTCCAAGAGATTATTAGAACTATGTTATGTGAGAACTCTTTAAAAAGAACTTCTGGACAAAGACAATTAACACCATCTATTACGAACAAAACACAAAGTGTTAATCAAACCCTTTCAAGAAAAGATTTCCTATGAATTATGAAAAGATAGAAAAATACAACATAAGATATTTTCATGCTTTCGGTTGTTCTTGTTATATCCTTAACACTAAGGATCAAATTAGAAAATTTGACTACAAGATTAGTAATAGTATATTTTTAAGTTATTCGTTAAACCTTAAACACTAAAAAAATAAATGCTTAAAATGTTTATAACTCTCAAACTTTGATTGTTGAAGAAACCATAAATGTTAAATTTGATGACTTTGAACAAGTTGATAAGAGTTTATCTCGAAGATGATTTTGTAGATCTATGCATTAAATCAATGCATATATATCAAGTAGATGAAGTGAATCATCATATGCAATGAAAGGATTAAACCTAGTTGAAGCATTAAATAAAGGTCCATTTACTCTTATTGCACACATCAAACCCAAAAAAGGGTTGGAGGTTCATTTTGTCTCCACCCCCTAAAAAGCATATCCTTGGTGAGAGAAACGAAAGTGTAATGGCCAAATCCTCCTTCAAAGATGAAGCCTCTTTTGCATTTGTGTCCCAAGTGGAACCAAAGAATATCGAAGAAGCTTTGGCTATGAAGACTAGATCCTAGCCATCGAGGAAGCACTCAGTTCACCAGAAATGACTTCTTAACACTAGTTCCTCCACCTAAAGATCGTAGTGTGATCAGTACAAGATAGGTCTTCTACAACAAGCTCAATAAGGAAAGAAAAGTGGCAATGAATAAAGCTAAATTGCTAGCAGAGGGCTATAATGACAAGACGGTATAAATTTCACCGAGATGTTTTATCCCGTTGCACACTTGGAAACTATGAGAATTTTGTTAGCCTTTGTTGCTCACAAAAATATTAAGTGTTTTCAAATGGATGTTAGAAGCACTTTTTTAAATAGTTTTATGAAAGAGGAAGTTTTGTAAAATAACCTTCAATTTTTGAAGACCCCTCTAAATTAAACCACATTTTCAAACTCAAAAAATTGTTCGTGATTTTAAACAAGTTCTTAGAGCTTGGTATGACAGATTGAGAAATTTTCTTTCAAAAAATTGATTTGTGAGAGGCAAGGTTGATAAAATCTTATCCCGAAAAGAGTGAAAAAAGAACTTTATTACTATTCAAATTTATATTGATGGTGTAATATTTGATGTTATTAATAGTTTTGCAAGGACTTTTAAGAATTGATGTACTATGAGTTTCAAATGAGCATGATGAGAGAACTAAATTTCTTCTTAAGCAACAAGAGAAAAAAGCATCGTCATACATCAACAAAAATACACCAAGGAGATGTTGAAGAAATACAACAAGGTAGACTCAAATCCAATGAAAACTCTCATTCATACGTCTACTCTATTAAACAAAGATGAGAATGATAAGAAAGTAGATTACATTATCTATTGAGGTATGATTGACTCTATACTTTACTTCAACCATACTTGAGGTTATACATAACATGTATTGTGCAAGATTTCAACATAATCAAAATGAATCTCATCTAAAGGCTATTACAAGAATTTTGGTACCTTACGGGTTCTACTAATATGTGTTTGTGCTATAACAAAAATATGAGTTTTAAATTAGATGGTTGTTGCGACACAAACTATGTTAGAGACCTTGTTTAATCTCTTAGTCAAGCAAGAAGCAAAACTCAATAACTCAACTTACAAAGAGGCAAATTATAAGTTGTAAGTTGTTGCTCTCGGCTCCTATAGGTAAAGTATTAGATAGAGGATTACTCCAATTTTGAAAAAAATATACATGTGTATTATGACAGTACTAATCAAAAAGTCCTGCCTAACACTCTAAGGCTAAGTATATTGAGATGAGGTATCATTTCATTTGTTAATGTGTCTATAAAATATTTTTGAATTAATGTTGTCAAGAAAAATCACTAATAGGTTGATATCTTTACAAAGGCTTTGCTAAGAACGTTTCAAATTCATTAAAGCTTATCTAAATATGACAGATTTTACAGATGTTACTTAATAATGTGATCGTTTGGGTAATACTAATATTTTTTAGTCTGTGCAAATGTATTATCTAATAGTCATTATACACACGCTTAAGAGTTAGTGTATGGACAATCACTTCATATGATTTCAATCACCCACACATGCCAACCTTTTATGTTAACTACACATTTAGATAAGTAATCAAGCGATGAAGCACTAATCAATATTAGTAAAAGTTCATTAAAGCAATATAAATATGTAAATATCTCCAGGCATACATTGTTCATTTATTATACATTTATATCTAATCTAACTTGAGCATTAGAGTACATTTCAACATACCCTCACTCGGTGGTCAAGTTCTCATAACAGAATTTCAACATAATAGGAAAGAGATATTCCAGCATATAAGGAGTACATTCAAGAACTTGTAGAGTTGCAATTCAAGAACTTGTAGAGCTGCAAGAACAAAAGGGAACTAGGAAAAAATACATACTATGTTGCAGTGCAGACCATTTGCTTACAATGTTAAAATGCTATATTTTATGCACCAGAGACCAATAAAGAGTTCCTGGGTAGCGCTGGTATCTTGTGAAGTCACAGAAAAAAAACTGTAGAGTGGAGAAGCATTGGTTCTTTTTGCAACAGGTACGATGGGTGGAATAAAAGGTTATGAAGTGGGAAGCAAGTCGAAAATTAAATATACACTTTGATTATTTGAACATGTTTATTACTTCTGGATATCATACCAATCAAACAAACTTTAATTTTGACGAATTAAGATTCACATTCATACTAAAACATAAAAGATTACAAATACACAGATTGAATCAAATAATAATTTATCCTATCCTTGTTTACTTTAATTCTTCCTATACTTCTTTTGGGTCCATACATTACCTTTAGCTTGAAATATCTAAGATTAAAAAAGGTCAGACATACGTGCATTTTATTTTAATTTTTTATCCCCCACAATAAAGTTATATCTATTTTAAAAATCAATAAAGGTACTCGATCATAAAATAGTGAATTTGAAGCAACAATAAGATGGGATTGCCCACAAATTAGTCCATGATCGATAAAGCTTCAGGGTCTAGGATTGGCCAAAAATCCATTTACATCCTTTCAGTTGCATACACTTCCAGTTGATAACGTAACTTTCATACAAAAAAAGGACCTTAATTCCATAATACCTTAACCTTCAGATGGACCAATGACAAAAATTCTATACTCAAGCGAAGTACTCTTCGGGGACATAAAATTTTAAACCAATGGCCTGAAATCATTGAAAATGAATAAATAGATTAGACAAAGAACATGCAAAGTTTGAAAAGCAATATCTAAATCAAACAGTAAAATAAGAATTAAGTGCAGACTTAGACGTAAAATACTATTCAGAGTTCACATGCTGCTTAATGTAATAATATTCATGATTGGATGAAGTAACCACTCATAAACTTTAAAACTAGAAAAATGCGCTCACATAAGATTTACTCATAAAAATAGACCATTTTCTAAATGGTGCATGAATCAGTCAAGAAAAAGGGGCTTAAGCATCGGGCTTAAAAAAAAGTGAGATAGTTGACTTTGATGGCTAAAATAGTTGGACTACCCCTGCAAATTTAATATCTGCATCACTGTGATCTGATGGTCTCCCGGCTGCATCACCAACATAAAAGGATCTACAACATTGAAAATGCATCTTTAAGATTTTCATCGCTTCAAGGATAAAATATGGTAATATTCGAAAACAAAAGGAATAAAAAAAGCATAGCATCAATTGAACTATTGAAATGAAGAAAAAATAACCGATCCATATCAATGACAATGCCAGAGTTGAAGTGTTGCTCCATTAGATGCCACATCCCTGGTTTGGGTTTGCGATAAGCATCATCATTCATTTTGACTGCTCCTGATTTAAGACCAACCCCACAAGCTATAAAAACCTGTACAGATAAATACAAATACTGAATCAGCTTCTTGTGCATTGCCTAAATATTTTTGAAAACGAATGGGCTACAAAGTCTTTATTTTACACCTTCATTATGTGTTACATAGAAGAACTCCAAAATACATCATATAAATTAGGGTGCATCCATGCACCTTACAAGATCTGGACTATAAATAATGTGAATCTATCTGTTGTGATCCAATGATAACTTGAACAAGGTGTATGGATACACCTAACTTAAAAGAGTTACATGCCATAATTACTCTTGTTAAATAAGGAATGAAACCTGCAATTTGCAACCTCCTAACCACCCAATGGCAGTGAGACCTTTGACTTAAATTTTCATAGGTCGAAAAAGTCATTGTGCAGTAACAATGCAAAGATGCAATAGGTTCAGCTTTAAATTATAATATCTTTGACTATGAATAGAACCAGTATTGAATATGTTTGTTCTCGAGACGAAAAGGAAATGCAAATTACTAACAGGAAGATTGCATTCAACATGAACATGATTGGGACTTATTTAAAATGACTGATAACGAAATCCCTTGAATGGCAAACATTAAAAGGCAGTACAAATGTCAAAGATACCAATTAACTTCTTTATGGATAACCACTTTAATTTAAACTATATCACCTTAAAAGTGGAGGTAAAACTTTCTTTACTTGACTGTTGGAGGAAGAAACGGAAAGCAAGGTTACTAGGAAGATATTAGTACTGACAGAAAGTATGAATTACATAGTAAAAATGTCAATTTAAGAGAAATTTCTTTGTTTCCAGTGACAGATATTTTACTTTTTAAAGATAAGAAAAGATGTCACAAGACAGATTGAATATTTCAAAGTTTGAAGAACTGTAAACTTTAAGGGTGCTTTTGATGTATACTGAGGGACAAAACACAAAAGTAGCACAATCAAGTAGGAATAACTGTTGTGTTATTATTTGTTTAATGCTCCATGCACACAGGATTACACAACTGTATATATGCCATTATGTTTTGATAATTAGGAGTACAGATAAAACAACGCACAATTTATTGTAATACCCCTTATGCTGTGCATTGTTGCAAATGCACTAGCGCAGGGGTAATGAAGTGAGGAGGCTATTGGTCCTTTTCTCTTTTGTGCAGCTGATAACATTTTCTCACCAGGATTAGTGCATGAAAATATTCACCGGTTTATTCCCTTCACCTTTGTTTTGTCCTCTACTTTAGAGTATTTTTAAGAAGGTACATTCTTTTGTGCTCAGTGTGCTGTTTCTTTTTTTTCAGCAAAACACATTCATGCTATAAATCTGATTGCCTGTTCCAACCAGGTGGAAAAAGAAAAACAATATTTACCTATTATGCAAAAGACAGCATCTCTAATTTTAAAATCACCTCACTTCTGTTTCACTGGTAAAATCAATCTTAATAATCCTAGGTCCAGAAATGGAAGACACTATAATTTTAACATCACCTAGCTTTTGTTTCACTAGTAAGAACATTCTCAATTAAGTAATTCTAAGTCCAGAAATGGAAAACACTGTAAATGAAGAAGAGTATGCCAGTTGTATTGTAAGTCATCTAGCAGAACAAATAATACATAATTGAATTGTTGATGCCAGCAGCCAAAAAACTCACCTGAACTGGAACCTTGACTTTCTCAATGAAATTATTGAGACGTCCAATTTTTGAGTCCACAGCCACTTGCCTCTTATTCTTCCAACGTTCAATATTGGATTCATTGGTGAAAATTACCTATAGTAAAAAAAAAAAAAAACAGCATGCAACATTTGAAGTTTCATATAGAAGTTCTAAAGTCCGCCAAATATTGACAGTAAATACAAGTGTTTTTCACCAAAATAGAAGACACACCAATTTGTAGCCATCATTGTATAGGCTCTGCAGTTTATGAGGAATTGACGAATGCATGAGGCTCCATTCATTTGCACCCACTCTAAAAGAAAAGGATAAATTCCTTAATAGTCAGAAACACATTATGTAAGTCAAGTGACAACATCAAGAACAACAATAATACCAGTTTGAAAGAATAATTCTGGTAAAATATAAAATCCATAGAACCACAAAAGCCAACAGCATTATTAATCACGAAGTCATGACTTCATATGAAGAAATACCTCTTCACGTCAGTTTTTGCAAGACATCCATCAAAATCGAATGCAGCAATTTTACTTGAATCATGCAGACCATCATCCTGTAAATTATCATACATTGCACATGAATCAAGCATCTTGCACAAGGTTATACTCGTCTAAAGTACAACCAAATCATAACCAAGACTATTAATCTCACGCGTTCCAGAAATATGACTGTTTGAAATGCCCTCCATTTTGGTAAAAGGGTAGCATCCTGAATCAGGAAATAATTTGATCAATCACAAGATGAGCAAAAGACATTAAAATAGATCAAAACAGTAAAGAAAATTGGAAGCACAACACTGATAATCCAACATTAGAGCAGTCAAGGAAATGAAAAGAAAAGGGTATAATCTTACCTTGTATTTGCTCTTGACATCGGAAACTGAAAATTTAATACTTACAACAGCTTTAACATCAGGTGTCCACAGCTGCAAGCAATAAGAACAAAGAGAATTAACAATTCGATCTTAGCAGAGATAAGGCATTTGGAGGAGAAAACAGAAATTGGAAAAACAAGATCATAACTCAGTGATCCCAGTGAACACTATTATTTTAATATTTAAATATTTATTAAGAATGCTTTAAAGTTACAAATTAGTCCTTGATTACTTATTCTACAGAATCTAGAAACCCTAGATGCCTCTCTAGCACCATGACTTTGTGCTCTTTCCTAAAGGACAGTGATGAAGACAATCACATCAAACATGCCAGCAACAATTCAAAAACTTGTCAACCCCAGATCTTTTCAGCACTTATAAAGTCCCAATTATTTGCTTTTAAGATAGACTAGACACAGAAAAGTGCTTGGAGAATTCTTATTTTTTTTATTCATAATACTACTACTACTACTACAGACAAGTTAAAAAACATGGAAAAAGTTTTTAAGAAAGATTATTTCATCTCTTAACTAATTCATTTATCGGAACTCTTACATCAAAGATAAACAGAAAAGTAACGACCAACCTACACATAGGTCAAATACGTAATACAATGCATAAGTTAACCTATTCTAACAAATTAACCTATTCAACTAAGTTAAACAATTCTGACCATATATCAGTAAATTAAGCCATTCTGTCAAGTTAAAAGTCCCACATCCCAGATATTCACTAAACTAATAATATACATGCTAACAACTTGGGTCACGGTCCATTTTTTCCTTCATGGAACACAATAAATAAATCCCGGAAAATAAGCTAAATCTACACTGAATGCCTGTAGTTTCAACTGTATACATTCATGACAGGCACAATTAAGAATATCAAGAAACACTCATTTTTGTATAATTACAAAAAAAAAATCCGCAATATTTCATCAAATCCTCAATTTTGATATTTGTTATAGCATCTTTATTCAAGATCAAGAAATCTAGAATGGCACCAAAAAGATGCAAAAGATACACTATGTTAGGCTAAATTTTGAAAACCTTCTTAACAGGAAGCATGAAACCACCCTCCACTCTCCTTTTAAGATAAAAAATATTTTTATTTAACCTTTAGCATTTGATACTCCACAATCTTTTTCATGATGTGCATGCTTACCTTTGTTCTCTTTGAATCATGTTGCGCAGTCTCTTGAAGTTCATTTTCTACTTCTTCAGTTGCTTTATGAACCTATTAAAAAAGTGCAAAACACAACCAGAGAGAGTAATTAAATTAGGTTAAAATTCAGAAGATTATTTTTATTCATAAAAATACTACTACTACATACAGACATGTTAAAACAATAACATACAGAACAAAAATTCAAATTAAAAGAGAAACACTTCAATCAAATTGAGTTATCACCTTCTCTTCAGACTTGCCATTTTCAGCAAATAATTTTTTCAGAGCTTCTTGGTCACTACTCTGCATAGATAAAATAAGACAAACAAATAAGCATAAAGTCATGAAAAACTCCGCCAAAGCTACAACATGCAGTAAACACATTAAACAGATTACAAGCCTACTGGTTATAGTACCACCTTTTCCCTAATCTAAAATGTCAAAATTTCTTCAAAAGATAAAAACCATCATCCTGATTCTTCAAGCGATACCAAATTAATGGCATGCACTCAACTTAGTTTTAACAAAAATTTCACACAAGTCCTACTTTTAATGAATTTTAATAACTTTAAGAGTCCTAAGAACACACTATCTAACTAACTCTTCTAATACACTCCTTACTATTAGTTAAATTGATTAAAAAATTACACAACCGCAAACAATGTTTCACTAGATAAAAGGGGAAATTTCACAATCATGTCACTTTGTTTAACAAATTCAAGACAATTAGCCAATAACAAAGGGCATCTTTTAATAGCCTTTCTCATTTTTCTTACAAAAACGGTACATATTTGAAAATGTAAAATTAAAATTTTTTTATGAGATCACCCACATCTCTCGTCGTAATGATCATGCTAGGACCCAATTGAACTACTATTAAAAGGGAAACTTATCCCTCCAATATGTGGAATTAACATTTCTAATAACAATCTTCATTCTTTTCTTATTATTTAAAGAAAAAGAGTAAATAACAATAACGTAACTAAAGTTTCACAAGATTACACAAACTCCCACAGGCATCTTCTCTTACAAGAGAAATGGGGTTATATTTTTCAAAACTTAAGGAAATTAGTATAGTGTAACATTTTTCAAACAATTAAGACTATGTTTGGTTTTCAGTTTGGGATAATAAAAACTCATTTTGAAAAGTAAACCCAATCTCATGAAATGTTTGGTTTATTCTCAAAAGTGTGCTTGGTTATTCTCAAAATTACATTTGCACCCTAAAATTTGTTGAGAATCTCAGTTTTGTTTGAACATGCAAGAGTTGAGTTGCATTTGCTTTAACCAAACTTAAGTTTGCAAATTCTAATCCAAAAGAGTTAGCTCAGGATTAAAATACAAAAGAAGCTTGTTCATTGTCAAGAAACGTGAAGGGTGTTGCTACGATTTAAGTACACAAAAGAGTTTA
>Ga0099825_1005092_pt1 | contig 17020 bp, 8 predicted proteins | sample SiratroredBW_FD_76838 | JGI IMG/M metagenome (GOLD analysis project Ga0099825, IMG submission 76838) | Root nodule microbial communities of legume samples collected from California, USA - Siratro red BW | ecosystem: Host-associated > Plants > Roots > Nodule | place: USA: California | collected...
AAAAAAAAAAAAAAAAAAAAAAAAAAAAAATAAAAAAAAAAAAAACAAAAAAAAAAAAAAAAAAAAAAAAAAAAAAAAAAAAAAAAAAAAAAAAAAAAATTTTAAAAAAAAAATAAAAAAAAAAAAAAAAAAAAAAAAGAAACACAACACTAGTCTTAGTAAAAGCATCCCATATACCTCACAAATAATCATAACCAAGACGGCAAGACCCCAACAATGAGGCCTCTTTTGCACATAGCATGGAAAATAGATTTCCCACATTGCATCATATACTTTCTTACACCTTTTGACCTTACCACTAGATTGGGTAAAATTTTAAAAAAATGCATCATTAACAATGTAACATAAGTCCACCAAAAAATGCCCTGTACAGGAAAAATGACAAAAATAGCTGCTGGGAGGTGTTTTATTGCAGATGAAGCTTCATGAAGTAACCAAGTTAAAAAAACACTGCCATGTTCCAGAAGTTACTACATCAAAAATAAATTATCAAATGAAAAGGAAGAAAAATAAAAATAAAAAATTAACACAAGGATTACCCAATCAACATGAGATTCAAAGGTAGCCAAGCATGTTGCTCTATCCACAGCTAGTACCCATCGCTTTAACCTGCCATCACGGCTCCCAGTGAAGAGATAATCAGACCCGTCAGATGCGGCAGAAGTAAGAAGAGCCAAACAATTTATGCCTGCACAATGCTGCAATAAAGAGCCAAGTTACAATTCTAGACCATGCAACTAAGAGAACTGTCAAAATTGAAGAAAACTCAACTAAAATAAGAAATATTGAAAAAATAAAATCTATGACATAACGCCTCTCAAAAGCAAAACACAAAAGCAAAACACAAGTACCTGGCAGAAAGGCCATGTACTGTATGAACTATTCATGAAAATTTGATTGATTAGAAAGTAAATATTGGGTAAATATTAAACCTCAAAGGTCAAAGTATGCAAACCACCAAGTGGGTCTAAGTCAATGTAAAAAGAGAAGATAATATTAAAATTTAGGGCAAACCTCCATCTGTTGATATTCGTAAAAAATCTTTGGAACATGAATTTGGTCCTTCACAGCTATTTGATCCTCAATTGACAGGTTTTAATATCAAATTGGTAAAAAAACTGATAACTTGGACCAAATTTATGACAGTCAATAATCAACTATTCTCATTAAAGCATTCGCTATTTTGAGAGGAAGATCAAGTTAACAGAATCTTTCAAGGACCAAACTGGGAATTCACCAAATCCATTAAATAGTATTTTCATCCAAGTAAAAAGGTGCTTGTGTTTATTGAAATGAACCCAATCAGTTTCAACTAGTTAATATAGATTTGGAAGTATGGTATCAAAGAAAATTTTGTACAAATGGATAGGGATAAAGATGCAACTACTAGAAGCAAGCATGAAACTTGTATGCTACCCCGGAACAGATAAAATAAATAAGTAAATACAACAACAAGTTCACCTTAGTGTCATCAGAATCATTCAACACATAGGTTAACCTCTTCTCCTTGCGAGGACGAGTTGAGCTGTTTCCGTTGCTCGCACTACCCACACGGTGCATTGCAGAAACTGCCAAGTACATAAACCATATAGCTTAAATAATAACCCCAGGGGTGAACTGAGAAAATAAAAACAAAATAAAACTTGAAAAAATCAGATGTAGTTTATGGATTATGACCATTTATTTAAGAAACCAGGTTTAGAGTGCAGAAAAACTCTCTCAAGACACATCCAAATACTTCCACTTCCACAGAAAGGAATTAAGTATAAGGCATATCTTACATCATGGGAGCTCCTAGAAACTAACATTTAATGACAATACCTAGTTATTATCAAACATTTTCACCCATTATATAAGATGGACCATAAGCTTCTCCACATCCCAAACACTGATACCAAAATCTACAGCTCCAGACGTCTTTTTCACAATTAAGCCAATAGTTATACCTCCCGCGTCCCAAGCGTGATTCGGTATTTCTCAATGGTTCTATTTACCTCACAATCCTCGCAAAGTTTAAAATCATTCTTTCCATACTGTCCGAATTACAAGTCAAAGCATAATCTCATTCTTTCCATACTGTCCGATTTACAAGTCAAAGCATAATCGCGTATCAAACGCAGCGAATACTCAATGAGAATCAAGTCAAAACGCAGAGTTACGCAATCAAAAACCAAACACACCTAAAATTCATGACATACCAAACCCGCAGAAGCTATCGAATACCCCAAATCATCCACAGAAGTACCGCAAACAAAGGAAAAAGAGAAAATAAACTGTCGGAAAGCAAAAACATAACTCTCCGCACAAATTAACTAAACCGATCATAAGGCTCAGCGCTTTGCAACGAAGCATGAGCTAAAACAGACTAATTAGGAGATGCGATAAATTGTTTGGTAGAATCGAAAGCAGAAAATAAGGGAATAAAAGGAAATCGAGCTGGAGAAGGAGAAGATGAAGCAGTGGAAGGAACGAACCGTGATGAGAGAGGAATTGGGAGCACTTAGAGTGCTTGCGTTTGTTGCAGTGGCGAGGTTTGAAGAAGTTTAGAGAAGAAGGAGAGAGAGAAGGGTGAAGACAGGGAACATGGGCGTGCGAAAATGGGCGTCCAGATTTATTCCGGTAGATCCTTTGACCCGTTTCAACCTTTTAATTGAGGGCAAGATGGTCTTTACAGTCAACCAAAGGATAAACCAAAACCATGGAGAGAGAATAAATAGGCAGCATGCGGATTATTAACTCTCCCTCACGTTTTCATCAAAAGCAGCTCGGTCTGCGGAACCAATGCTTTCAACGGGTTGTCTTTTTTTTTTATTTTATTTTTAAAATAATAACGTTATGACCATTTTTTGAGAATAAATTAATTTTTAAAATGTATAAATATTAGCATATTTATGATTATATGCTAACTGTAAATTAAATCTCCTTATATGCTAACATTAAATGATATTATTCTAATTTAAAAAAATATTATGTAGATGTAGTCTTGTCATGGTAAACAACCATATTCTATTTGTGTCAATGCTTAATTTGGTTGAATTTTGTTATATCCATAAAAAACAATCTACAATATCTAAAATTAGGTTAGGTCTCATTAGATTCTAAATCAATTTTAGAAGTGTTTTATTAAGTGAAATGTCAAATTCTTAATCTTTATTTCAATACTTTTTTAGAAAAAAATTGTGAATCGTCTTAATTTAAGGTAAAGGGACATTTTTTTAACATACTTTTATTTAAAAAAAAAACTAATTTTCCCGTTTAATTTTTATGAGAAAAAATGTGATTAATTCCTTATGCTCAACAATAAAAAAATATTTTTTATATTGTTTGGATTGGTATTTAAATTCCATATGATATTTTTTAAATATCATTGTCTTACTTTAAGATATCTCAAGTCGATTATCTAGGTTATTACACATCCTCAACTAGCTTGAGATTTTAGAAAACATACCTATATTATTGTGTTCATGGATTTTGTAAGGATAAGTCAACTCACAGAAAATATTAATATTATGTATATTTTTCAATAACTGAGTCATTGATAAAATCTGTAAAAAAAAACAAAGTATTAGAGAATATAGGTACATATTTGTTAAGATTTATCATTCTTTAAAAAATAAATATATTATTGTCCGTTATTTATGACAACTAAATTGTACTTTAAAGAGTATATTTGATTCTTTTTTAATTCTTATCCAGATTTTTTATAAAGTGTGTGTAATAAATATTAATAGTTTGTAATTTGTTCAAGTCTGCTTGTCAAATTAGAATGTTCAGAAAAGTTAGATGAGAGGTAAATCTTTTAAAAGCTTCATGTGTATCTAAACATATATAAACAAATAATTGTCTTTAATGGGCATTTGTGTTCATTTCCCTTTCTCAAACACATTGAATAAATTATTTATTGAATAATGATAGCAATGTTCTTAATTAGGTGATTAGGAAAAAAATGTTATTGGTTAAGTCAAGGGGATATTTCATTACTGGTTTGTCTTTTGATTAAGAATTTATTCATTATTGAACATTAATGAACAAAGTTGTTATAAAATGTTTTTGTAAAAGTCCTTTATTATATCTTTAATATTTAAGTATCACTTACCATTTTTTTTAATTTTTTTGGATTTAATTTTTTTTATTAAGTACACAGATCAAAACTCATAACTTAAAAAATAAGAAATATAAACTATCATTCTTGATAGATATATGATTACTATCCTTTTGAAGTTTCTTTGTTAGTCTTTTATTAGAGAGAATATATAAAACAATCAATATTAATATTGGAATATGACCAACCAAACAAAAGGATGTTAAAATCTTACAATATTTAAATAGATCTTGAAAATTGTAATCATGGTCTTTAATTTGTTTTTATAAACTACCAAATCCTTTATTTTAAGTTACTGTGATCTACTAATAAACTTCCCTGTTAATGTATTTTTTGTGCTCCAGCATATGACATTTAACCAACTATTTTACATGAAATGAATATAATTATTTTGCATCACCAACAAGAAACCTAAATAAATGAAAAGTGTTAATTATTTAAACACATGTTCTAAACAAAATAAGAAGACAATATTTAAACTTTGAATTAACCATCTAGAAAATAAGTACATGTTAGAACATCAAAATCACTTATAAATGTTATCTAAGAAACAATTTAGGTGTTTTTATCAAAATCACATTATAAGCTTTTTTTTTTAAAAAAAAAAAACTATAATTTAAGATGTCACAAACTTGAACAATTGTTTGAAATCCAGGTGTATTTCCCCTATTGTTTTGACGATTATAGATAAGAAAACCTTAAATATGCTAAGGCCTATAGAATCATTTAACAAATTGATGTTATATGGCTAATTAAAGACTTTTTTTTATAAAAATAATATATCACAAAATTTGTCCACTATCTAATTTTTATAAGAATAATTTTATGGGTAGACTATAATACTTCAAACTTGAAACTCTTTAATTAGGTTGTTCCTGCAAACAACTTTTCTTTTAAAATAGATGTTACTAATTACAATAGTCAAGATTTAGAGTATTTTACAAATAGTAAGACATTGTTACCATTAATGTTAATTTCTAACTAAACTATATATGGCTAACCATTCCTTTATTATTACTATAACAACAATCTCAACTAATAATATTTATTTACCACTTAAACTATTAAGGTTGAAAGGTACTCAAACTCTAGTATTTTTCTTTTATTTTACTATTTTAATTGTCAATAAATTAATGCTTTACTAGGATTTTTGTGTTAATATTAATGCAACACAATATTTATAATTCATGAGCGTAAATTATTTAATGTTGTACTTTCCATTGAATCATACAATCAAAATGATTTTTTCAACAAAATGACACATCACTCTCGATATTTAACCAGCTCGTATAATTTGAATAATCTTTTTATTGCTCTTATCTCTTGAACCAATAGAAATGTTCAAATATATGTACTTTGGACTAATTTTCATACTAACCATATTTTCTTGTTGAATATTTTTTTAGGTACTTCACATATGTTTGATACTTCATCAATGATATTGTTGTTGACTTCTAAACTAGTCTCATCTATGTATTATTATTTTCCTACAATACTTTCATCATCCGCATCCAATATTATAACTTATATGATTAAGGAAAATAAAATGATAATGATATTTCACATATTTCATTTTCGTACATCTTTCAAACAAAACTTATGAAAATCATATTCAAAACAAAATAAAAAGATCACTATATAACACAAAATTTTAAAAGTAATTTATTTATCATTATGTAATAACAATTATGTTATTGTCTAAATTACTTTATTTAATCTAATAATGTTATTTTTTTTTACTAATATATGTTTTACATAACTAAAGCAATACATATTCAACATATTAATACAAAACCAATATACACATACTCAAACTCAACACGTATTAACATTTAATAAAAAAAACATTTTATCTTTAAATATTTATAAAACTAACAAATCTTAAAAATTTCCTCCCCATATATATATTCATAAAAAAAATTACTTAAATAATTAAAAAAAATAGTCATTTTTTAAACTTTTGTTGCATTAATTTCTTTTTGTGATCTTGGTATCGTTGTAATTTTGTTTCCTATAAAGATTAAATGTCAACATTATGTTAATCCGACTGAAAATACACTCAATTTAGATTTCTTTTAAGTTATTAAATTTCAAAACTCCGACCTTAGCCAATATAAGTTGTTTTAGATTAAGAAAAATGTTTATGGTATAAAATAATCAAGTGATTATTTTTCTGGAAATTTAAAAATAAGCAAAAACTAGTTTATGTTTGTCGAATACCGTAAAATTCAATTTATCATGTTTGTTTATTTTTATAAAAAAATCAAATTTCAAAAGAAACAGTTCATCCGAGGAGAAACTATTCAAAACAGCTTATTATTTTAATTAACCTTTATATTCCTTTTAGCTTATAATAATTTAAAAAACTTAAAACAAATATATGATATATAAAAGATGGTTGTTTTTTTAAAAGGACGTGTTTATTTATAAAAAGAGTTGTAAAAAATATGGGTTCATAAATTATTGAAAATAAATTATTCAAGCAAACTCAATTTCTCTCTTCAATTTCCATGCATCACTTTATTGTTTTATTGAAATAGTTTTATTTCACCTCTATTTTAATGGATGAAAAAAAATATAGCTGGTGTAGGTCATATGTTATTTTGATCCATCTAAAACAACAAGATACTTTTTTTTTTCTTCTGAAAATAAAATGTATTATTTCAATATCAACAGCTATTAATAGAATACACGCTTAATAAATTTTGAAGTCATTACAAAAATTTCAGTAATTATAAATGTATTTATTTTTATAACATAAGAATATAATTTCTTAAGCAAAAGAATTCAAAATCCAATATTTTTTTTGATAAAAAATTTAACATTTCATACCGAAATAAACCAAAAAGTTTCCGGCGCAGTGCACTTCAAACGACGTCGTTTAAGTCTAGCGTCCACATCCCAATTTCGAGGGCAATTCCCTAACCTCGAGCAGAGTTTCAGCCATTGAAGAGTGTAGTAGTTGCAGAGAAGCAAAAGAGTGTTCAACTAAAAGCTTTCAATGCCTTTACTTCGAATCGCAAGCAAGATTTTACATTCGGCAGCAAAACAAAGTTTCAAGTGCCAGCACCGAACAATTTTTGCCACGGCACAGTTGCAGGGTTCATGGATGGAGAAGGTCAAAAACGTCTTCACAGGGGAAAAGACCACGTCCCAGGGAGACGGGTCGCAAGCCAGTTCCGAGTCATTCACTCTGCTTCGTCAGTTCCTTTTGATTCCAATTTCGCCCTTTTTTTTTCTCACATATCTCTGACACTGTTTTGTACATTTACTTAACCTAGTAAGAATAACGATATCATTGATCTCAGGTTTTGCTGATGAAATGAAGAATGCAAGAAGACTTGGTTCTTTTAAGGAGTTCATGGTTGGACGAAGCAGCGAAGCCACTTTTTCCTCTGCCTTCGAGAAATACGAAGCCATAATTCGATATCTTGGGGCTTTGGACCCCACTGGAGAGGTTTTTTTCTGGATAAATTCATGCTTCACAATGTTTGTTTATGCATTTATTAATTAATTTGTGATTTATTCCTTCGTTTTGTTATCTCCAGAATCTTCTGACTGCTCAAAAGCAAGAAGCGGCAAAGCATTGTGGCTGCACGATTGCTGATGTAGAGAATGCACTTGCGAAGTTTCTTTGGGCCAAAGAAGCGCAGAAGAAGATAGAGAAGTTAAAAGAAGAAGGAAAACCAATGCCAAAAAGCTTTGCTGAAGTAATACTTCTTATTACTTTAATTCCTTGCAACCAGTTGGGTTTAATTGATCTTTTTTCGGGAAGAAATTTTAGTTTTTTCGCTGGTTCATTAAAAACTTACCATTTTTTTACTCTCGCTTTCGTAGTAGTTCTACTCTAGATTAGGTCTTGATTGGGCAGTTTTATCTTGACATTTGGGGTTTGGTATAGGTAGCACGATTTGGGTTGGGTCCATTATTGGCCTAGCAAGGTGCTAAGCCTCGGCCATTGGGTGAGGTCCATAGCTTATTTCTGGTGATAATTTATAAACTAATTACATGCTTCTTGAATGGGATGACAAAATTTCAGAATTATGCTATTGATTCATTAGGACTTCTTTCTTGATTTCGGCTTATGTTGCTGGCAATGTTGTACAGCATTATGCTTTAAATAAAAACAAAGTATCCAAGTTTTGATGTCTCCGTCAATATGTTATATTTTTTTCTTGTCTTTTATTGTTGGTATTGATATTTAATCAGAATTTCTTTCAAAACTTGTTTGATTTGGAAGTATGTACATCTAATGCAACTGAAGTCATTTTTTTATGACTATGATGCGTGTGAGTGAGTTTGTGCAACAAGATAACAACTGAACTTTGAACGCCAAATAAATAGCCTAATTGCTTTTCTGGGTGCTTGTAGCCATATTTTGATAACCGGCCATTTTTGTATTTAATTTTGTCTAGGTCCAGAAGATGGTTGGTTCTTCCCCATTGGACCTTGCAAGGTCTAATTTGGCCAAAGCTGGACAAATTAGCAGGAATGCGCTCTGTCCATGTGGTTCAAAGAAGAGATATAAAAGGTTTTTTTTCTCCCTTTTCCTGTTTTGTTTAAGCGACTAAAATATTACTGTCTGTCCATACTTGCTGTAATTCCTGGGTTTTCTTTGCATGCTTTTTACGCAGTAGCTGATTATGAGGCTAAAAGAATTGTTTTCAAAACTCCTTAATCCGTAGCCTCCTTAATTTGTTTCTTTTTGTATTATCTTGTTAGATAGTAGAGTAGTTTCCTGCGTAATGTCTTTTTTTTTTCTTAATTAGTTTCTGAAAAGCTGGATTTGGTGTATTACTACGAATCATAAAGTGAAAACTATTGCATTGTTGCGTGTCCAGTTGCACACAGTAAACTCTGACTTTTCTTTCTTTTCTATTGAAATAGTAAATGACTTTTTTTATCCCCCAAATTTGATGAGCTTTAATATAAGAAGTCCAGAACCCTGACGTTCCTCAATATTAATTTATGAAGGTGCTGCGGAAAGGATTGAAGGAATTCAGAGATTAAATGTTAAACTGCAAGTAAACCTGATCGGTTACGGAGGTATCCTACACATTGCTGAATTGATCTAGTAGAGTTATACCCTATTTTGTTCTGTACCGATCTAGCTGCCCAATTCACTCGACTGCAAGAATGCCCACAATAAGTTGATTTGGGATGATGTATTTTGCTGAACAGTTGCGCAATTTTGTTTAGCTTTCCAATTTTGAGGTGGTGACAGGCAGAACCAAACAGAGTATTTTTGTTCAACTGAAGAATAGTTAGATAGTTCTCTTCTTTCTCTCACACCTGCCTAAATGGCAAGGGAATAAGAATAACTGTATCCATTTTAAAATTAAAAATGCTTCTACTCATTTGTTTACTGATATATAACATCATTTTATTAAATCAATCGGATTCGGGATTTGGTACTCAAAGTGCATTAATAGATTCTGGTTTTGGTATATTTGATCAAGGTTAAAAGGAGATTGGATGAGAAATACACGGTTCAAAGATGGCAGTCAAGTGAAGTGGAACTGCTTAAATTAATTACCATACTGGGGATGAAAAATTGAAACATGGATGTGGGAAGTATTTGCTCAAAACGATCAAAGTTACATGTTTGAACTCTTATAACTTGGCTCTCTATTCTCTGCACGTGATCTAGTTCAAGCAGACCTGCAATCTATGCATAACGTTCTCCTATCTTGTGAGATTTGAGACAACTTAGTTTATTAATTAAAAGTTGGTATCTGTCAAACACGTGGGTCATTCATTTGAGGTCTAATTGTACAAATTTCTCGACAAACCTTTCCAGGAAAAGAACATTAAAAAAGAAAAACAAGTTAAAAAGTTAGTAAAGTTATGAGAGGTTTTTATTAGCTCATTACCTTTTACCAGTAAGTTTCAATAAAACTCAGCGCATAGTGGTTGGGTTGAGTAAGCATAATTTTTTTAATTTAGTCATCATACACAATTGTAACAAAAAACTGTCCCGATGCAAGGATTACTTTCGTAAGAATGTTACGGATCTTCTCAAGTTAGATAGGGGCACGATAAGGTCATATGAATATTTTATATTTCACTCACCCTTAATGTTTATTTTTTTTTATAAAATTTCATCCCTTCAACATGTGGAAGTCTAATTCAGTTATTCGGTAATTAGTTCAGAGAAGAGAATATTGTTCAACAAATCAACGAAGAAAAGTTGAACTATTGTCTTGTCTCACTTTAAAGATGTAAATAGGTGTGGAAACTATCTGGAAAGCTTTATGTTATAAAACCATGGAGTCGTTATTATATCAGCAGCCTGCACTATTTCAACTAGTTTAAACTTAACTTTAGAGAAAACCAGTTAAAACTTAAAACTGATCAAAAGGTACATGGTTTTGATTTTATCTGTTAGTGTTAGTAGTGATTTTATCATCTTAGTAGTTGTTTTGTGTGTATCAATATGTGAACCAACATCAGCTAAAGTCCCACATTGGCTGGTACTAAAGGTGCAGTAGTCTTCAAGAGGTTTAAATAAAAGCTGACTTCCAACGTTGAAACATACTTACCTGGATGGGGTCAATGGGCGATCATGAATGCCCATGGCCTAGGTTGGCAACCTCCATTGCACTCAGGAGGGGTGCCCACTTAAGGTCTCCCAAAATGGGGGAACCTACATCATAATTTGTGGTAGAGGGGGCCTGCGTCCGCGCGGCCCCTACTAGCTTCAGTACAAGGTTTTGAATTGGAATGTTTTGAGGTTTGGAATGTTTTGAGGTTTAATTCTCTAACTCATAAAGAGACATGTTGCTGTTGACAATACATTATACGCTACTAGATATTATAGTATGTCTACTTAAACTTTATCTAGGTATTTTGGTATGTCCTTAAGAGGGTATAAAAAGATCTTTGCTAGAATATTTGCTAGGTGTATGAAGAGGGTGATTGACATTAGACAAAGTGCTTATTGAAGAAGAGTTGGACTATCATCTTATCTCACTTGAAAGAGGTAAATAGGTGAGGGGACTAGGAAAACTGAGGTTATGGAAAAAAAACATGGCAACCATCAATGTCTTCTTCTGCTCATTATCCTCTGTTTGTCGTGAACCTCTATACCAATTTTAGTTCCATAGTTTTTGTTTTATTTGCCTGTTAGTCTCTCTGGTTCATCTTTCTCAGTGTGTTGAATCTTTCATGTTTTTGTCTGACATTCGAGTACATTGCTGATGGTATAATATCTATTTTGTCTATCTATTATTGTCTCATGAAAAGTTATAATGAACCTCACAAACCTATGTTTTTGATTCACTTATCAATTTTAGTTTCATAATTTATTTGCTTATTAGTTTTTTGGTTCATCTTTCTCAATATATGTTGAACGTTTCCTACTTTTGTCTATGACATCAGAGTGTGTTACTGATGGCATAATATCTATTTTGTCTACCTATTATTGTCTCTTGAAAAGTTATGGTGAACCTTATATACGAAGGTTTGATTAGAACGTTTATTATTGAGTTCAGCTGGGCCATGTTTTATTTTAGAAATTTATTTTTTAATGTTCTTGTTATGTATATTGTTACTTCTATTGTTCGTTTGGATATTTGATGATCGTGGTATGATAGTGAGTGCAGCAGGCCAGGAAGATGAGAACTTCAAATCATGTCAAATCTAAACGATCCTTTTCTGCACCGCCGGAAGGGGTGCCTTGAATTCGAGTTTAATAAGTTGCTGTTTGCTCTTCAATTAAACAAGTGAAACATTGCTGTCTGTCCATGCTTGCTGTAGTTCTTGGCTTTTCTAGGCATACCTTTTTACACAATAGCTAATGTGTTGAACTTGATGATATATCCATATTTGTGGCTAAGTGAATTGTTTCCAAATCTTCCTAGGACCCAACACACTTACAGTATGCTACTTTTCTATCATTTAGGTAGATATTATTTTCTATCATTTAGGTAGATATTATAGTACTTTGCTGTCGAATGCCTTTTATTCCTCACATTTCTATCAGAAAATCAGTTCTAGACCTTCAGTGAAACAACAATTTGTATTCACACAAAAATCCGTAATATGCTTAATATTTAAACTGGATTTGGTGTTTTATTATCTATCATAAGCAGTTAACTCTTTGACATTTATCTTTCTTTTTTCTTTAATCAAAGTAGTAAATTACTTATTTTATCACCACAGATGTTATGAATTTAATATTTAATATAACAATTCCATAATCTTAATGAAATGAAAGGGTTTTCATAATTGACCACAGTATGTTCCTCAGTATTAATTTATGAAGGTTCCACGGAAAGAATTAAGGAATAGAGAGATTAGGTGTTAAACTGCAAGGAAACCTGATGTGTTATGGAGGTACCCTCTCCTTATGGCTCAATATATCTACAGACATATTCTTTTTTATCTAGTCCAGGTCAAATTGCTCAATGCTCTAGACTGCAAGCATGCTCACAGTAAACAGATTTGTGGGTGAGTTTTTGCATTTTTGCTTAGCAGATGCATGATTTTGTTTAGCTCTTAAATTTTTGAGGTTGTCAAAGGTAAAAGAGTAGTTAATTGGTTTTCTTTCTCTTTCTGCCACATAAATAGGCAAGAAAACAAACGATTTAGATATCCCATCATACGTAATATAGATTGACCTCAAACATCTAAATTCTTACCTGCTTGCTTGAAAACATAAAATAAAGAATGATTTATATATAAGGGTTTAAAAACATTAGAAACAATCCTTGCATATATATATATAGACACACACACACACAAATACAAATACTATCACGGTTAAATTTGATTATGATAGCAACTCCCTAGCCAACTGACAATAGTTACACAATATAAGACCTAATTAGTTGACCTCTGTGTAAAGGGCACACTGGGGTGTATACTCTTGCTTTAAAAGTCAAAGTGCTTCAACTTATATTTTAATACCAGATTCAGGATTTGAAGCTCAAGTTGCCTTTACAGATTCAGAGTTCAGGTATACTTGGTAAATGTTTTATGCATCTATGCTTGGTGCTTATGGTTATAGCAGAATAAGATTGTGTTTCATGTAGTTTTGGTTTTGTATTTGATGTACATTTATCATAGGTTAGGTCATGAATTTAGCTTTTTGTTCCAACAGGTGTCTCTTCTATTTTTTTTTTTTCTCAAATTGAATCCCTTAGAATGTAGTTAAGTCCTGTTGTTAATATTAAGGGGCTATTTTGTATTGTGGTGGAAGAACTATTGTGATTCAATATTGTTAGGGGTCACATCATCTTGCTATGATTGACATTCTAAACTCATGATTACTACAGCTGCTTGCAGTACTAAGTTTAAACTAGAAGAAGTTTGATCGATGCGCACATTGTCTTTTAGTAAGAAATTTGAATTCTCAGAAGAAGAACTCTTTTTTTCGTCATGCGATAAGAATTTTAAGACCAGGAGGAGTGGTGAAATTAGTTTGTTTGGATCAATTATTTTCAAGACAAAAAATTGCTAGGAGTTTTCTAAAAACAGATAACCAAAATTCAGAACTGATGCATTTCACATAAAATAACACTTAAACTAATATTTCTCTTAGTCCCACATCATTAACAACTGTACATATCTATAGTTTTGAAAACTGGAACTCATTAAAAAATCACTGGAAACATTTGGTATGTTGTTAGTCATCATCTTCATGTTTCATGAGTGTAATTGTTAATGTTCATTATATTTTCCTAAAGATTGTATTTTCAAATTCACCAGAACTTTATTCATATAAGTTTATTAAAAAAATTGAATTAAAATTCTAATCTTCAATAAAATAGTTTAAATTACTATCCTAGTCTTTCATTCAATTCTAGTTTAATCATCAATGTTTGACAAACAAAAGTCCTTTCAAATATTAGGTAAATGTCACAATCATAAGTCATACACATCTTTAGAATAGTTTTTATTACCACATTTATATAATTGCTTTTGTTTCTATACTACATCTTTTTCTAGTTATTGTATAATATAAGGATGTACTTTTTGATTGTTCCATTAAACTTAGATAAGTGGTTGAAATATTTACATTTGCATATTATTTGGCTTGGAAGGTCCTTCAACTTTCTCGATGTGGTGCCCATAAATTAATGTATGAAGTCTATAATTTGACCAAGATGGCATTTGCGGATCTCTCTACTATTAGTCTCCGACCATTCCAGATAAGTGATGTTGATGATTTCTTCTTGTGGGCAGGGGATGAAGAAGTGACTCGAAACCTCCGATGGAAGACGTGTGGCTCTAAGGAAGAGGCTTTGGCCTTCATAAGGAATGTTTGCATACCTCATCCATGGCGTCGCTCAATCTGCCTGGATCACTCTTCCATCGGATTTGTTTCAGTGTATCCTTGGTCAGGTGATGAAAGGCACAAGGCTGACATAGGCTATGCCATTGGGAGCAGCTACTGGGGCCAAGGGATAACCACCAAAGTGCTCAAGATTGCTGTGCCTCAAGTCTTCAAGGACTTTCCCAATCTGCTGAGGTTGCAGGCTTTTGTTGATGTTGAGAACAAAGCTTCTCAGAGGGTGTTGGAAAAGGTTGGATTCACCAGAGAGGGTGTTCTCAGAAAGTACACTTATTTCAAGGGAGTTGTTAAGGATTGTGCTATGTATAGTTTTTTGTCCACAGATGAAATTCTTCCTGGTGACTAGTTTACTTCTGGTAATATTTGGTCTAGTTTGGTGCAAATTCACTATGATATGGAAAACTTGTTTGCCATTCCCAATTCCATTCCAAGAATAATGCATAAATAAAATATTAAACAATGTACTCTAATATTTTCCATGAATTCCTTCTTTGTGTTGTGAAGTTTATCTTAAATCTATTACAAACACAAGCTTCTGCAAAATTACTTTGTGTTAATCATATGGCTTATTGTTATGGCCATGGAAAACATGGTCAATCATGTTTGTATGCATTTCCTTCATTATTGTTTAATTATTGAATTTTACATATACTAATTTGGAGGGTTAATGTTTTATTAGTGGCCTTGGTTTGCTTACTCTTGATATAGACAGAGATTTGCAAATGCACATAAAGATTCGCAAGACATACTTGCAAATCTATTATATAGGTTAGTCACACATAGATTAGTTCAAATAAGTGGAAATCTTGGTAATGGTCAAAGTCAAAATAATTGGGTTAGAAAACAAATCCGACTTTTTAATTTTTGGTTTGATGTATATTTATTTCTCTTCTAAATTCTTAAGATAACCATTACTTATTTCAAATTTTAGACCTATTTATTTCACTTTTTATGTTAAAGAAAATTTTGATTGAAGTGTTTACAAGAGATATCTATTTATTTATAATTAATTATTAATAGTATATAATTAAAATTGGAATTAGATAAACTTATCAAATTTTAAAGTATATAGTGATTCAACTTCTTTTAATGAGTATTTTCTATAGAAACTTGGAAATTTAAAATCTATGGAACTGCATGTTAAGATAATAGGGATACATGATGTGTTAGCCTAAGTAAAAAAAATGAAAGAAACCCGAGAGAAAAGCAAAAACTCGTAATCTACTAACAACAAATACAAATTTAACATTTTTTTTTATAGTTAATTGGGTTATTTTTTTATTAAAATGTATTGATTTGATTCGAAATGTTGTGATTGTTACATGTGCAGTAAAATATTTCATTAATTTTATATAATTTATTAGGACTTCTTTTTATGATTCATTTTTGTTATTATTTTACATAAGAGAGGGTTAAGCGAATTTTAAATCAAAATTTTATTATTCTTTTCAAGCACAGAAACCACAAGAAGAAACTTCCAATCAAAATTTGATGATTTTTAGTATAACAAAACACGAGAATCAACGAGATAACCTTTTATTATTTATTATTAACTAGTTTAAAATATAGTGATTAAGAACGTAATAAATGTGCGAAAGAAGAGCACAGATAGCTTCTTTTTTAATATATATACAAATAATAATGTTAAATTTAAACTATATTATTATATTTTAATATTATATATATTTATTTGGAAATTATTTGATACTTAGTAAGCATACATTTAGGTTTGAAATTTTAAGGAAAAAGGATAGGAGAATAAATATTAACTTTACTTTTAAAAATATTATCTTTAAATGAAGAAATGATATAAATAAGTCTTACTACTTATACATACCCATGAAAATAAATATTAATATTATTTCTTATGCACTAATTATAGAAATTGATTCTGCTGCTGCCTTTGTAACATGACAAATCAAATAGAGGGAGAAAACACCAATTAAATTATTTTGGGAGTACCTTTTTGTTCTTTTAATTTTGACTCTACAATTCAATAAATGTTTCAACTTGTGGTTTATGGGCCATATAAACCTAAGGAGGGACGAGTTCTTCCTACACTCTAATAAGATTTTTTCTGCATCCTAATAAAAAAATTCATTCCATAATTATCTTTATATGAATCGGATGACACCCTCATCTAGTTGTTATTTGAAAAAATTTGACAATTGGATGACATCCCCATCCGGTTGTTATTTTTTTTCAAATAACAACCGGACGGACTGCTCATCTGGTTGTTAATATTTTTTTCAAATGACAACTGGATGGGGGTGTCATCCGGTTCTCATTTCTAAATCAAAATGATAACCGGATGAAACCTATCCGGTTATCATAGTCATACTATTGAGATCATTACTAATTTAAAATGATCAATAAGTGCGTATGATACCTTTCTCCCTTTATTGTTTATTACTTACTAATTTCAAAGTTTAAGGACGCAATAAATAGGCAGAAAGACTGAATTCAACCACCAAAGATAACCTCTTTTTCTAATATAAACAAATAATCATTCTAAATTTAAACTATATTACTGTATTTTATATATATATATATATAATTAAAATACAGTAATATAGTTTAAATTTAGAATGATTATTTGTATATATATATATATATATATA
>Ga0099825_1005093_pt1 | contig 17017 bp, 10 predicted proteins | sample SiratroredBW_FD_76838 | JGI IMG/M metagenome (GOLD analysis project Ga0099825, IMG submission 76838) | Root nodule microbial communities of legume samples collected from California, USA - Siratro red BW | ecosystem: Host-associated > Plants > Roots > Nodule | place: USA: California | collected...
ATATTTTGGATCCAATTCGTTTTAGCAAATGCAGAGACCGAATAGGGATTTCATGCCTGGCCAATAAAAAATATTAGTTTAATCTAATAAAAACTGTTTACGCTTTTAACGAAAATTCAAATGTGTTATGTCTTTATAAGTTATTCTTAGTCTAGTTTGAAGAGGGACCTTGATGTTATTCTTACCGCGGTAAATATACATCATATTTCAGGTTTTTTTTATTTCTTTTCAGTTGCTAAACATAATAATTGTTCATTTGTAGGTTTGATATTTTTTTTCAATTCTTTTGTCATTTTACTTATTATGAACGGTTTTAATAATGCTTTAGAATAATCATTTATTTATAACAACAAACAAATAAATTATGTATATAAAAAGAGATAAAAAAATGAAATTTTAATAGATTGTGAACGTAGAAAGTATTAATTTTATTATAAAAATAAACTTAAAAATATGATGAAAATAAATGTTATTATAAATCTAATAAAGTATTTTTTTGTATACAACAATTATATTAATAAGAACAGTGAAATTGTCAAGATTCTTGGATTCTGAGAGTAAAGATTTTTTAATAATAACATTGCAACTAGTTTTCGGCTATGTGGTCTCATTTTCTGTTTATCTCATTCTTTAGTAAATAGCTTCTTCATAAACCTTTCATATCTAGGCATTTCTCTATAGCTTCTCTAAATGGAATGTTAATTTGTAGCTGTTTAAAAATCTCTCTAAAATATGGTATATTGGCTTTCCTTGTCTTGTTTTAACTGCAGATAAAAATAAGAGAAGTTTTTTACTGGTGAGTCTCTCTTTTTATCTTTTTCTTATTTTTTATTTTTTTCTCTTATTTTTATTACTTTTTCCCTTTTATTCTCTTCATATACTCTTTTTTTCTCTCTCTTGATTTTTCTCACTCTCACTCTCTTCACCATCATTTTTCTCTCTAATGCTCACTCCCAACTCGATCCCACTTCGAGTGATAACTACATGATAATTATTCTCTTTAGTGTTAGTTGATATCAACTCACCCTAAAGTTCTACAATTTTCTAATTTACCCACTTATACCTTTAAGTTTTTAATAGAGGCATCAATATTTTATGGTTTTGAAGAAAAAGTTGCACGAATTGTTGTATAATATCTTCAAAGTTGTTAATTCTTTCATACAATGGAGGATGTTCTTGGTTTCCAGTGTAATTTACATTTGCATTTTGAAACCTACTAAGAACTTAGTAGTAACCATGAGAGTTGTTCACACAGTGGTTCATCAACTCCTTGCACAAGTGTGGCTATAGTCACCTTCACTTTAGTATTTTTAAATGGCAAGAATTTAGTTTACACATTCTTCTAACTAGTAATTAAAGCTTTAGTTAGACTGTGATTTGAGTCAATCCTTAACCTTTCTAGTTAGAGAAAATGGAAACAATCTCAAGAATCATGTCTCCTCATCATTCTCTATTATCCTCCCCTAAACCACACAACTCAAAATGTGTAGAAATGAGTATGTGGATTTTAATTCAAGTCAGAAAACTGATGAGAATTGATAAATTGTAAGATAGTGGGCTTCATCTCTTTTTCACATACAGATTAATATTCTAAGTGACTATGAGATTAGAAAAGCATAAAAAAAAACTAGAATAACACGTTAGTTAATAAAAAAAATTAAAAAGTTAAAGGAAAAAGAAATGAGTTTATAAATGTTATAGACATAAAATTGCTATTTATTGGAACACAAGTTCCCAGCATCGGTGTCAAAAAAATTGTTAACATAAATTTCGCTTCAATGGTAAGTGGAGTAATCATAAATATAACAAGTAATAATATGGTTCTTTTTCAAAAGACTCATGCAATACATAAGATACTCACAACTATAACAAAATTAAACTAAAGAATAATTTCATAGTTTTAATTTGTGTACAAGAAAATAAAATGATGCAAAAACAAATTTAACATTTTTATATATTTTTGTCAAATACTTATATTACAGAAAAAATATAAAGATCGATGAGATGAAACTATAAGAGTGAAGCTCAATTGTCAATGTCAACTTTCTTTTCTATTTCTTCTTTCAATAGTTTTAATTTTATTATTCTTTCAATAGTTTTAATTTTATTATTCTGCATCCAATTTTTTTTTCAACTTTTTAGATAAAATAAGACAACTGGCGTAATTTTTTTTATTTTCAGACTTTAATGATCAATTGTTAACAAAAATTTAATAAAAAAAATAAACAAATTCCAAATTTAAAAAAAGTTAAATTTATTATAAAAATTAATTTCGAAATATGATAAAAATAAATATTATTAATAAAAATCGAATAAAATGCCAATATCTTACTTAATACATTTCAGTTTCAAGCGTGGACGTATTTGTGCGATTCTTGATCATGTTCTCCGAATATGTTAGCTGCTATCACAACTCTCTATTATGGTAATGTTTTACTGTTTGCCTTTTCTTTTCTTTAAAGAGATTTTTTTTTTTTAAAAAAAAAAAGGTCTCTTAACATATGCGGTAGCTTAATTCTAAAAGAGGAATATTTTTCAAAACTGTAAAAGAAATTTGTAGAAAAGAACCATTTCTTCCCTCTCCAATTCCTGCTCTATTTCTCTTATACTTTACTTTTTCTCTGTATAATTTTAAGGTAAATTTTAAGCATAAAATGCTTTGTAAAAAGTGAGGACGAAGAGAATTTTATATCATGTTTGTTACAATGGAAGAAGGGAGGGTAACTTTCATTTTTTTCTCTCTCTCTTGTTTGCTTTCGATCAATAACCAGTGAAAGTGAAAGAGGATTTTTGGTTGAGTCCCACACGAAAAAACTATATTTTATCCATATTTGGAACAAAAAGGTCCATATTTGGAACAAAAAGGTTAGGAGAGATGTGTGAATAACAGGAGCAATATTATTTCTACTTTTTTTTAAATAATATTTATGTTTGTTTATAAACATCGTTTTTTTTTTCTATTCACATTCTACACATTCAAACAAGATAAAAATAATTTTTTTTTCATTCACGTATCAAAACATCTTAAAAATAATCTTATTTTTTTTTTCTTTTTCTCTTTTACTTTCTTTTTCTTTATTTTTTAAATTAAACATGGAAACTAATTTGTTTTTTTCTCTCTCAATAATCCCACTTTCTTTTTTTCAATTTTTTTTCCATTGCTTCTCTTATCAATTTATTTTATATTCAAATCTTATTCCCTTTCTTCTTTTCTGTTTCATTCATGATTAAATTAAGAAACATGAAAGTTGTCAAATAATTTTTTTTTTGTTTATAACCTATTTATTTTTAGTTTTAATTTCATAGTAAATTTTAAATTTATAAAAAGGAGTTTTACAAAAATAGATAGACTAATGAAATTTTAAAGAAAACTTAATCTCCCTTCTCTTTTTTTTTTTCTCTCTCCTCATTCTTTCTTACGTCATTTCTTTTAATTTAAAAATAAATATGTAAAAGCTATGGTGAACTTTTATTTTTAAGGTAGTCTTCAGGTCTAAAATGATTACACTAAACACAACCTGTGTCCATTCTTTTGTCTTATTCTATATTGGATTCTTTCATAATCGAAGAGAATATATACATGGACACAAAAGATTTGTACTTTTTTAGACTAACACACCTCTATTCACCCAGCCACATTACAACATTTTTCTTACAAGAATTGGGCTATGAATTCTGACATTCATTGATCAGAATTTTGCAAGGAGTACCTCTAACTGGGTATTATAGTCTGCATACAACATTTCTGGATCATATCTAACCCGAGTTGGATCAGATGATAACAGATATCTTAAAAGAAAAAAAAAAAAATCTAGAAGCTGAGCTAAAGGAAAACATGAAGGGAGAGCTTTGAACAAGAAAAAAAGATATGCTAGAGCTAGCGCAGATGTACAAGCCAAAGAAGAAGAAGCAAGAATATAAGTTCTAGTGCAAACACAATTTGAAACCTCTAGTACATATGATTATTATGATTATTAGTAACATAAAAAAAATGTTATTATATTAAATAAAATATTACTAATATTTAATAATATTTTATTTAATATAAACTATGTCTTATATTACTCAACACTTTTAACGACATTTTTATATATTAATAAAAATATTTATAAAAATGTTACTAAATATTTTTTATAATATTTATTTAATAAAAGATAATATTTTAAAAATGTTATTAAACTTTTTTAGTAATATCTTTTTTAATAAAAAAGTAACGTTATAAAATTGTTACTAACCATCTTTAATAACTATTTTTAATAAAAAGACAATATTTTAAAATTATTACTAAACATTTAATAATATTTTTTTCACTTAAAAGTAACATTATAAAAATGTAATTAATAATTATCTTATAATATTTTTACAAATTCGTAACGCAAAGTCTAGTTATATTTAATATATACCTACTATTGAACATGTTTTATCTCATTGCTAATAAATCCAAATTCTTCTGATAGAAATTGAGGTGGTATAAGAGGATTATATTTCATTCTTATGATACAAAAGGATGCTAGAGAGTATAGTAAAATATAATGGTGAATAACTGCACTACAGTGAATCATAACCATTGAAAAAAAAATAGCATTCCCCATTTGTTGCATAACTTTCATTGATTGATATTTTTCTTATTTCTATTCAAATTAAATATTCTAAAAATAGAAATCAGCTCTAATTCAAGCCAGTGAAGATACTCAACACAACTTATTAAAATTTGCTAGGTCCCAATAGTTTCATAAACATGTTACCACCCCATAATCCTTCAAACATTCCTTCACAGACATCACATGAAAGGCTGAAAAAATATATGAATTAAATTGAACTATTCTAAAACTGAATTAAACTTTACAAACGTGCCAACTTGCCACTATATCACAGAAATAACTAGTAGATTGAGACCTGCACTTATCATCAAGACTTCCAACTAGTATAAAAGCCAAGCATTGACTGTGTTATTCAACAACTAAAATATGAACAATTGTGCTTCTTGCAGCACTGGTTCTGTCCCCTCAAGGCCTTGTTAACTATGACAAGCCCCCAACAAGCTCCCGTATACAAACCCCCAGTTGAGAAATCACCTGTGTACAAAAATCCTTATTTATCATTTATTTTAAAAAATAATTCATAGCAAAAAATAAAATTTCTGTACACTTCCAAAAGAATAATTAGGAATTTAATTCAAAGTTGGTGAAGTCAAAATTAAAATTAGGAATTGTTCAACTTAGACAAATTAGTAAAACTTACACTTCATATGTTGTTGTTTTTTTTTTTTTGGTGAGATTCTCTTTCTTCAATTTACTCAAATTAGTCCTATCAAAACGTTTTTTTTTTTTCAATTTGTTCCTCTTGAGCATTGGTTTCTCTACTTGTGTTACATGAAGTTCATTAACAAAGAATTAAAATAATGATACAAACAAAAGAAAGTAATTACCTATTTAGAATAAAAAAAAGTAAAGAATTTTTATGAATAGAAACTATAAGATATGATAACAAATTACATCAATAACCTTTCATTTAATGTATTGAAATATAGATTTCTTTTGAATTTAGTTGTTGTATTAAAATAAAGTCATTTTTCTCAATTCAAATGTCATAAATTAGAGACTCAATTAATATTAAATTATTTAAAAATAATAAAAAGATTTAGCCTTACTTCATTAGTCAGACTTCCATGCTTTAATAATCTTTCTATGAACCTATTTTTAAAAAGAAATTTTAATTAATAAACGGCTTTAGATAATTAAAATCTATCAATTTATTGAATTTCACTTACTTTTTCAAAATTCTTTGAATCAACAATTTTTTTTTATAATTTTTTCAAATCATTGTCTGTAATAATGATCATTATTATCCAATAAACCAAAAGAACAGAATTAGAAATATAAGTTAGAGAACTAAGATTTACAAGAACAGTTCAAAGGCATTGGATGGATATGTGAGATCATCTGATGATTTTTCCTGAATAAAAAAAAGTAGAATATGTTCTAAAATAAGATTAACGAAATTAGTTAATAAATAATATTAAAATAAAATAAAGAAAAAATATGTTATATGAATTCACCTTTAGTTAACTTCATGTTAGTTTTCTCCTCTTTTTTCCTTTTTTTGTTTATGGAGGTTGTCTAAATTTGTTTCTATATCAAAGTAAAAAAAGGAAAAAAAAACATGTAAGGTGTAATATCAAATTCACTAATAAGCTTAATGTAAAAAAATATATAATATATTTCAACAACAACTTCTTTTACATATTTGATGATTTCTAAGTCTGAAACCATTACTCCTAAAAAACTGTTTTGCAATTGAGTAAAAGCAAACTTGAAGTTGTTTAAAGGTTTAACTTTCATGTCTTCCACTTGCTCTTTTAGTTAACTTCCATTTTCTCTTGCATTCTTTCTTTTATGTTTTGAAGTCTAATTTGAGCATTTATTTAAACTTCATTAATTAATTTATGTATTTCAGCTTTAGATTTAGATTTCCATAAGTCTGAAAGTATGACCCATTTTTCATATTTTCCCCACATAGACATGTCTATCGTTTCCAAAGACTTAGGAATATATCATCAGGAGTTAAGCTTATATCTGGTTCTTCTGAATGAGAAGCCATTACATCCTTTAACTTTGAATGAAAATGACAAGAGATAATAATTATCAAAATATTATAAAACAAAATTATTATAAAAGTATAAATAATGGTTTAGATTATCGTACAATAATTTCCTTGGTCTCCTCATTCTTAGGTTTATATGTCATGATGAACATATTTGCACAAGATGACTCTCTTCCATAAGTATTTTTCGTTGCCTATCATATAAAAGAAAAAAAGAGATTAGTGTAAGACAAAAATAAAACCACTAATACACTAATTATGTATGCAATTGGTCTAACATCTTCATATCGTATCTCAATAAAGGTTTTAGTTCCTGTGGTATGTACAAATAATCATATAATGAAATATAGATAATCACGTGTCCTTAGCTATGTCAGATTTTTAAAATTTAATAAGAATTTTTCACTACTCAAGAGGAACAGTCAAGGGTCAATTTTTTAAGAGGTAATCATTTGACATATTTGAAAAAAAATGTTTTTGCTTCAATCAACATCAACATTTATGGTTCCCTCCAACTTGAGCATTCCTAAGACACTTTTTAGCATGTTCTTCAATATCAAATTTTGACTGCATTTCATAATTAATTAATAAATATTAGAATTTAAGTATTATATATAATTGAAGATAAAGGTTAATGAAGCCAAATACCAAAACTGTTTTTTTCACATGTCATCCCAAATGTTCTTTTAGTCCTTTCCAAGTAGAGAAAGTTAGAGAAGAGACAGATGTTCATTTCTAGCTAATGTCCCTAAATAATTGCTTAATTTGTATTGATAAGTACCAACAGGTTGGCCAAGAGTATTAAGTTTAACTGGTAAATGCTCCTCATATTTTAAGTCATGAGACTTAAGACATTTGGCATGGTCTCTTTTTCTTTTACTAGCAGAACCTGTTAATTAAGTATAAAATTGAAAAATTAGTACATTGTCTACAAAACATATACAGTAACATATTACACATATCTGAATAAACATTTATAACTAACTAACTAACCAATAAACAATGTGGTCTTGGTGTAACTTCTTCCATCTCATCAAGGATTACCACTTGGAAATAACATTTTACAATTCTTGGCTATCAAAGGTGATTTTTCTTTCTCTCTAATAGCCATATAATATCAAATATATAACAACAACAAAACAATTTACATGTTAAAAGGTAAGGTTAAACATAAAAAGTCAAAATTGTGAAACAGTTAACATTTCAAAAAAATAAATCGAGAAACCTTTTGCGTCTTGAATTGTTGTAACATTTTGATTTTTTCCAAATTGTATTATATTATCTTTTATTTTTTTCTAGCTTCTTGTCAGAAGAACAACCCTCTTAGTTGTCTTTCACATATAATTGTCCATCATTTTCTTTGTGTTTCTTCTGTGATACTAAATTCTAGTTTGATTTTTAGCTTCTATTTATGTCAATTAATTTATATAACCAAAATTAGATCTTTTCCAATATGCTAGTTTGATTTTTCATCTTCATAACCTATTAGGAAAATAATATTTTCAATATTGAGGGTTTAATCGCTGTAACAGTTTGATTTTTTCCAAACTATCTTAGATTATCTTTTATTTTTCCTAGCTTTTTGTGAGAATAACAACCTTCTTAGTTATCTATCATATCTACTTGTTCATCCTTTTCTCTGTGTCTCTTTTGTGATACTAAATGCTATTATTTATTTTCATAATAAATTAATACACCCATGACCTAGATGACTTCATGTTAAGAAGGTGTGTCACTTGAAAGTCTTCTCATCGAGACATGTAATTGACCAATCTTACTTTATAATATATAATATGTTTTAGTTGGTTGCATGTAAAGGAAAAAGAGGAATTGAAGAAAACCCAAGTTATGTTCATCTCTCACTTAATTGTTTTCATCAATTTAATAAAATAGGATATTTCCAAAAAATTATTTTTCGAAAGAAATTATTATCAAACATGCACTTATATTAGCATGTTATTCTCTCTACATGTGTCCAACAAGTATGTTTTATACAAAGTTAAAGTGAAGGCATATAAAAAGTCAACCCACAATATTACCTAAACCCTAATTCCTTAGATGAATGAGTCAAAGCTTATCTACTAATTGTCAATTTCTTTATCAATTATATAAATAAAATTTATAATCGCTACAAGGGTCTTAAGACAACAAATGAATCTTGCTCTATTCTTAGGTACAAGCTTTAATTCAGTATTTTAATTTTCGATTATAATAGATATTTTCCAATATCCAAAGAATTAAAGAAAGTTGCAAACCAAAATGACAAACAATAACTACAGAATTAAAATATTGATATATTGAAAAGAAAGACATAAATTTGAAAACCAGAAATGATTACATAATAGTTCAGAAAGATAAATTTCTAACCTCCAACAATAATGAATTTATTTCCTCACAATATGAAGAAGGTAAACATTACATAAGAATAATTAAAATAAGAAATTACTCCCAGGAAACCCTAAAGTTGCTTCCAAATGTCAATTTCACTCCCTAACAGCTTAAGATGTCTGACCCTAATGCAAAACAAGTGTTAAATAGAATACACAAATCAATACTTGCGCCCGACTCAGCCTCAGTGGTGTAGGGCGTGACTAGGGTTTGTTGTTGTTCCACACGTCCAAGCCCAACTGACGTCGGGCTCAAGTTACCTACGCTGGGCGCATTTCCTTTGAATTGCTCTTGGGTTTTCTGAGGCTGGGCATCGAGCTTGGGTTTTTTTGCGCCAAATTACTCTTTAATCACTCGTCTTTAAGGATTTAATCATTCTTTTCTTAATCTATTGTTTTCTTGTTCATTTTTAGGAAAAAAAATAAAAATTAACAATCAAATCCATTTTGTGAGTCTCACAATCATTTATTAACAAAAATTACCTAACATTGACAGTTAAGCAAATTCTAAACTTAGAGAGAATTGATTTTGTTATAAAAAAATTGTCCAAAAGTATCATATAAATAAACTCTATCACACATGTAATTGAAACAAGTGTTATACATTTTAAAAACCAATCTCACAAATCTAAACTTGTTGAGATTGTTGATCACAATATTAAAACACTTAAAACTAAAATCATTCTTTTGGTAAAGGTCATTTCGATAGGGCACTCCATTAAAGAATATATATAATAAATATGAAAGTTAGACATTAACATGTGTTTGGTTAAGATTAGTATGTCATCTAAACTTTTTAGGACAAAAAATTTTAAAAATAGGGAGAAAATATTATAACACCCAACAAAACTCTATGTACTTATAAGAACAACTTTGTCAGCCAAATTCGCCCAACGCATTAGTCTTTGCTCAACAAATCTAGTATAAAGAATAAATGAGTTTTCACTATACTTGATTATACTTGATCTACTAAGCAAAATAGAATTTAGCTTAGCCAAATGGAGAAAAATGGACAATTATCTAGAGTATTTTGCATAATTCACTCAACTAATTAGTTTTCACTCAATCAATCTAAATTCACCTACTGAAAGTGGATTTACAAAGCATTATTTGGGAGCCATGTAATCATAGGTGCTCTTGGATGAAAACTCGTTTAGTGAATTCTCGTTTGCCTAACGAATTTAAGTCGGTGTAAATCCTATTTTTCAAATCAACTTATCTTTCAAATCAACTCAGTAAATGTATGTCAATTTGAAAAACTATAAATTAGGAGCGAGGTATTTTATAAAGAAAAGCTTTTTATATAAGATTTAAGTATTGAGAATTTTTAGTGTCATTTAGGTCTTTAGCTTTTAGAGACAACCTTATTAAAAACATGTTTTTTATGCATCTCATTTTTCCATGCATACTTTATTTATGTTTGATTATCACATAGTCATGTATCATTCATGACATTATGAATTTAAAATTAATGTAAAGCAAAATTATTTTGAAGAAAAAGAAAAACAATTGTAACAGCAAGGTTTTGAATTCTCTGAAGTATATAAATATCAAGAATTCGTGGCATAGATGGGAGAGACATCTCTCTTATAATTGAGCTCAACATAATGCTACAAGATAAAAAAAAAACACAAAAAAAGAGAAAAAAAAAACTAAAAGGAATTTAAAAGGAAAAGTTAAGTTTTCAAAGTAAAGATAAAAAGACTTTTTCAAACATATCATAATATATGTTGTTGTTAAATATATTATATGTGGCTTTAGATCTTAAAATTTGCATGAACTTAGTTATTATAATTGTTCTGCTTATTATTTATCACTATATCTCAGATAATTTTATACTATTTCAAATAAGTAAGATTAGTAACTTAGATATTTCATTATGCTTAAATTCTCCCATTCCAAATAAGATTTTAGTAACTTAGATATTTCATTGTACTTAAATACCTTAAAGTAGTAGTTACAGAGTTGGTTTTCCTATGGATTTTTTTTGGATATGAATAAACAAACAATTGGATTGTATCTAATATTTTTGTTCTTTAAAATTTTGTGTATGTGTATAATGAACTAAACTCTACTAGCCAAAGTTTATATGTATTAATAGACATGTTATGTAAACATTGATTGTGTAGAAAATAAGTTATTCATGTTACAATGATAATGTTACAACCTAGTATAGTTAAAGATGTTACAAAGATAAATTATCAATATTATACATTGATTGTGTAACTTATGATAATAAATTATTTTAAGTTATAATCACTTATTTTATTCTTAAAACTTTTTTAAATATGCTTTAGTTCAAATCAATGTGTCTAATGAATGTGACCTAAATTCTTAGTCAATTTAATCTAAATGCATGATTTATACTCATTATGACACATAAGTAATTAACATTGGATACATTTAATTTATTCTCAAAATACATTATTGTAAAATAAAATTTTCAAGAATAAAAATTCTTAATTAACATGATCAACAAAAATGAGTTAACTTAATATGTTTTAATCGGACTGCAAAAATAGGTTGGCCAAGTTGGCCTCTTATTTCAAAATAGATTAAAGAATCTATGATTGGTATGTCAATAGAGTGATTTGTCAAAAAGATGATTTATTTTATAAAATTGATTTAAATAGATAAGTATATTTAAATAATGGAAAATATATTAATAATTTAAATTTTACAGTAGAAAAAATAAATATAAGATAAAAATAATAATAAATATGTATTTGATCAATAAAAAAATTTAAAAAATACATAATACATTTTAAACTTTATTTTTTAATATATTTTTTATTTAAATAAAAAAAAAGGAAAGCTGGCTAGGTGATATAGACAACAATAAATTAACGAATTGCAATACTTAACCTAATCCCATCTAAGCTAAAATATTGTAATCTCATGGATCTTTGACTTACTTTATTACTAAGTTCTTAGCCATGAATCAATAGTCATTGACATCCTCAAAGTGGCATTTGTCATCATGATGAAGTGAATATAAGTGTTTCCCACTTATCCCCACGTTATAAATTCCTATATCTACGAATTGTGTCTCAATCAAGAGGAAGAATGGAAAAGGTAAGTGGGATAGTGAAAAACAAAAAAACAAAAACAAATAAAGAGATCCTGTACTATATAGGATGTGTTTAGGTATGTTTGAATTGTGTGAACCAATAATCAAATAATAAATACTTATATATCCAATTAGGTTGGATTCAATTTTCAACCCTCTCAATAGAAATTTAAGCAACAATCTACTTTACATTTGCACGTGCAGAAGGAGTAGTTGTAAAATTTGCAAAAAGAAACAAGCTTCCTTTGATCTAACAATAAAAAAAAAAAATGGGAAAATTTGGCTTGTTACTAGCTTCACAAACAAAAATTGAAAAATAGGGCATCTAACAATTTTCCAACTTTTCCAAGTAACATATAACATATGGGGTTGTAGGTGTTATTTATGTTTGTTTCCCCTTCTTGGTGTGTTGAAGATATTTGTAACATCCTTTTCTCCAAGGTTTTGTTTTCCTTCTGTGTACGTTTTTCTCCCTCGTTTTGCTCTCATTTGTTAAATTCTCTAGCTGCACTAATTTTTTGTGGACCATTCCATTGAGGATCTCATCCTTGCCATGTGAAGGTGGGTCACACACACTACCCATGAAAACTTGTTTTTACTCTCAAAGAATATATGTCATTCAATGCTCTACATTTTTGCATACAATGCATACTTTGCTTCTATTTAGGTACTATGTTGCATTCTATGAAACCACATGAGTTATTAGATACTTTCTACACTTATGTGTTGAGAACAATTTATGAAATAGAACATCTAGGTATGTCATAGAAAATTAGGGTTTGAATCTTACTACACATGAAAATTCATTAAATCATAACTATAATTAAAATATCATGAATAAAATAAAAACACATGGTTGGCTCTTTCACTTTCCTTTTTCTCTTCCCAACTAATGTGTGGACTTTTGGTATATATTATTTACCTTTACTGTGCCCAAATGCCAATCATTCAACAAAAGTCCTGTTTTAGCAACCCTACCATTACCATTCTTGAATAAGTTCATCTTGTTGACTCCATTTGTTAATAATGTTAGAGCTTACAAAGTGTCTACGTCTGAGTCAGAAAGTTCCTTTTCCACTTGATAATGAGAGTTCATGTGTAGCAAGTTATTAACGTGACTTTTGTATTTTTCTAATGGTAAAGGGTGTAGAAAAAGTGTTCACAAGCTGGCAAATTTTGTCTTCAACTTGCACAATTCAACAACGAATACGTAGCGATTTGACGTTTATATACTACCACACTAATTCTCCAATTAGAGAAATGTAATTTGCATATCTAAAAACAATGGTTAGGCCAAAAGGTTTTTTAATACAATGATGGTTGTGCTTCCACTTACGTATGGTTAGGAGAAGAAGAAAAATTAAAAGAATAATATGAAGAAGAATAAGAAGAAGAAAGATAATAAAAAAATGAAAAGAGAAAACAAAGGTAATGATCGTTTCCATTTTGATATTGCGCCTTCAATGATTGACCAGAATTGCAGCCATGTGAAGTACATGAGGACTACAAGCATTGCAAGATTATCCAACCACTAAAACTCTATTTTATTCAAAGCTTGCAAAATAATGATATACAATGATCAGTGTATAAGGGTGTTTGATTTTTGTGAGATAGTGGAGGAAAATGGAATAAAAAATTCCTTCTTTTTTCATTTTTGTCACTTGCTTTTTCATTTAAAATACCTTTTCTTCTTATATCTTCTTTCATTATTTGATGTGTGGCATGTGATTTGAACACGCTTGATTAGTACTAATTCCACCGCCGTAAAACTCACACCCATTTTCCTCCTTTTATTTATTTTCATTTCACTTTCATCAATTCAAAGTTTTGGTTACTCCAAAAATGGCCTCCTATTTTCCAAAACGTAATAATTAGTGTTCATAACTTTGATAAGCCACTTGTAAGAACATTATTTGGACACTTTTAAGTCAAATTTTAAAAATATTTGTGATTAAGTTGAACAAACATATAACCACCTTAAATTAAGACTTCAGTTAGAAAAAAATAATAGAATACAGTATATATGATTTTAGATATATGTAAACAATTTAAAATTAAAGTTGAAATTCTTCATATAAATGAAATATTAAATGTAACCAGTAATTTTTTTTGTAAAATTAAACGTTAAATAATGATAAAATCATATTTATTATACAACACTTGCGGGCTAAGTCAAGCCATAACTTCAAGATGATTGCGCTTAACTAAGTGGTGAAAAATACACTCTCTAAAGTTTATATTTAAGTCAACTTCACAAAATAAATTTATAAATGAAGCATTCGTCATATTTCTATAATGAAATTTGGAGTTATTTCTGACTGAGGTAGGATAATTTTTTTTATGCATCTGTCGCATTCAATATTATTGATGGTGAATTATGATTTTAATAGATTTATAATATATTTTCGTACTTATATTGAAATATGAGTTTGTAACTAATTCAATTTTACACTAATAGACTTTGTTTGGTTTCTTCCTGTTAGAATGATTGCTGCCAAAAACATCATAGGTTAGAGCACTATTTTGTTTCATAGTTGTTAATCCAAAAACATGAAACTCCATCACATCACATATCCTAAATTGTTTATTGTGCACAACAAAGTAATGTGCACATATAAATGACAATAATATAAAAGCATGTACATTCTACGATTCTAAGCCAATCCACTCACAAAAATTTGGGCATTTAATTCAATCACTTATAAATAACTTGTAAACAAAGAGGGTATGCGTTTATGGTTTATCTTCTCACTTGCTAGATATTTAATTTATAAAGAGGATATAAAATATGAAAAAGGGCCAAGACTTTTCCTAGGGTACCCCATTTGTATTGTATTTGATTTGATTCCTTATAACTCAGCAAGGGCTCCTACAAAGTTTACTTTAGAATCTATAAGGGTATACTACTTTTTAGTTTGGGTGTTTCATGTTTTGGTGCAATAACCATTTTTAAATAGATAAAAAGGTTTAAAATAGACTAATAATAAATACTTTATTATTTGAAGTTTAGATGTTACATACTAATTTATTTTTCATTTAGCTAGACTTGTTATTTCTCAAAAATGTTTTATCTTTTAAATTTCGATTTAAGAATTCTGAGACAATTGTTTAAGATTTTTATTTTAAAAAATTATCACTTAGCAGGCCATAGAGAATGAATCAAATCTACCTAAATCGAAACTTTGATTAAAGTTTTTTCTCTTAACAATTTTTTTATTTTTCCTTTTCTTTGAATATGAAATGTTTATCTTGTAAAATTTGATTGGAAAAGATGATTTTGTACTAGTCTAAAATTCTAATGATATGTTGGACTTCTAAATTTAATTATTTAAGAGTTATCTCCTCTACATACTTATCATTCTGAGCACAACATCTAGAGATAAGGGATATTATTTTGAACTATTTAATTTAATAATTTGAACTTTTAAAGAAAGTGTGGTAAAAAATTTAAGTAAAATGAACCCTACGCTAAATACCCCAGGCGTATGGGGAAATAATTGAAATATTTTGTGATTTAAAATTGTCTTTTAGCTAAGTTCAATTTGAAGGTTTGAGTGCGAGGATTTTGAATATCAAAAATTGATATGAGGAAAATGTTGTGATGTTGGTTATATTTAAACAAAGTTATTTAAACGTTTAAATATTTTTTTTTTTTTGAGAAAATCTTGAAATCTTTCGTTGAATGTATTGTTGATTATATTTGATTTATGAATGGTTGATTTTGAGATTTATTCTGCTGGAAAATTTGGGAAGAAATATCGGAAAAACAAACAAGAATAAGAACAAAAGTCTAATACATAAGAGAATGACACCACCTTCAACCCAAAATCTTACGGCATTAGGTTTGTGGGTCTTCTTTCTTATAGATTGCTCCATTTTCTACATTCCCATTCAATGTGGGACTTAGACTCACACTTGGATACCTAACAATCTCTCCCTTAATGAGAGTCCATATTCCATATTGATACACTTCCTCTCGAGTGGAAACATTCTCAAACACGAGTACCTTACTTACAAACAATCCTCACTGTTAGGAAAATTCGAGGGGAGAAACACCGGGAAGATCTCAAATAATGAGAACTGAGCCAACCCACATAAGGGAATACACCACCTTCAACCCAACACTTGGATACCTAACACTCACTTGTATCGTCATTTACACACTTAAACGGACACATTTTGCCTGAAACCTTTGTCCGGAAGACTTTCAATACAAGCATCAAATTGTAATTGTCTAAGCTGGTCACTATCACAAACCATTGGCTCTGATACCACTTGTTGAAAAAATCCGAGGGGAGAAACACTGGGAATACAAACAAGAATGAGAACAAGAGCCTAACGCATAAGGGAATGACACCACCTTCAACCCAAAACCTTAACCTTAAGGCATTAGGTCTGTGGGTCTTCTTTCTTATATGTTATTCCACTTTTCACATTCCTACTCAATGTGAAACTTAGACTCCCACTTGAATACCTAACATATTTCTATTATTGGTTAGAAACCAATTAAACTGAAAATTAAGTTTTATATATATATATATATATATAAATATTTATAAGTGTATAAATATTTATATTTATTCAAATTAATTTACTCTTTATTCTTTATTTATAATAGTATCATTACTGTTATAATCGTATGAAGATATATTATTACACATAAAAATTTCAGTTGGGCAAGCATAAAAGAGATTTAAAAAAAATAATATGTTGTATATTTTATTTATATTTGTTTTTTAGAACCTATATTGAGAAAATCATGCATTTATTTTGATATAATTTGAAGAAATGTATGAAAATATAATATAATTCTTTTATGATAAGTTTATATATATATATATATATATATATATATATATATATATATATATATATATATATATATATATACACAAAAAAAATATATAAAAATATATATAAATATAAATATAAATACATTTTATTCAAAACAACAAAG
>Ga0099825_1005095_pt1 | contig 17017 bp, 10 predicted proteins | sample SiratroredBW_FD_76838 | JGI IMG/M metagenome (GOLD analysis project Ga0099825, IMG submission 76838) | Root nodule microbial communities of legume samples collected from California, USA - Siratro red BW | ecosystem: Host-associated > Plants > Roots > Nodule | place: USA: California | collected...
TAAATATAAATATAAATATAAATATAAATAGATAGACAGATAGATAAATAGATAGATTGATAGATATGTATATATAGGACATATCTAGCTAGAAGTTCATGCCGAACAAATTTTATATTGGTCCTATCAAAGAAATTTTTACGAATTCAGGGATAGTTATCTCATTTAATTTTGAAGTTTGAAGTCAACCCAATTTTTGTCATGGCCAATTAATTACGAATTACAATAAAAAGTGGAAGGTCACCTGAGTCAAATTCTTGGATCATTTGTTATATAATCACTGTCATTAGCAGTTCTTCCACTATTTTAATCATTATAAATACACCTGCTTGTTCTTCGATCATTTGTTATATAATCATTGTCATTAGCAGTTCTTCATGCTTGTATGTTTTTGGTTGAATGATAAAACTACATACACACTGGTTCCAAATTTTATGAAGTAATACCAATACTCTCTTCTTAATACAGCATTGTTGGCTCGACTGAACACTCGCCAAATAACCAGTACCAGCAACTTGTTGCTGGTACTCAAGTTGATCAGCATCTTCTGTGGGGGAGGACATGACTCAAAACAGCATTCTGAATCACAGTAGAGCCCTTGAGGGTGTCCATGGAGTTCAAGTGGCACCTCACTCACCGTTTGATTTGACAGAAACTACTCAAAGTGGGGGCTTTCACACTTCAACAGGCCGAGTGTCAACTACTGAAGCAAATCAGCAGCTGCTAATGCAGTGAGTAAAATATGGACCCAGCAGAACTGTCATACAATTTTTACTTGACTGTAGATTTTTTATGAAATTGACAAGAACTGAAAATTTACAAAGCCGTGCACACCACTAACCTACTTCTTACATGTACCAGAAGACTGTGGCACCAGAGACCAGCATGCTTAAGACCCATCCATTGTAGTATTAGTTGTCATGGTAATATTGAGAATTATTCTTTCCATTTGATGTTTTGTTAATTTGTTTCCCATGAATGATCCTATCTTGTGTAAATAATTGTTATTACCGCATCCCTTTATCAGGTGATCAGAATCTTGCTGAAAGGTTTGCTAATGTGATTACATCAATTCCTTTTATAGCTCTTGGAATCCATGCCCCCAGGTAATAATATTTTCCTCCTAGCATCATAAATTACTTTGGCTAGAAAAATAGCCTATATAATCTTATAAATAACTGTGTAATATAGGAAGAATGTCAATTCAAAGTTGTATGCTAATTCACTAATTGGAGTTGGAGTGGCCTCAAGCATGTATCATTCTTCAAGAGGAAGGTTGAGGAAATTTTTGAGATGGGTTGACTACACAATGATAGCCACGACAACTGTTGTGAGTAACATACAGATAAATATAATTATATTTGCTGTATTCTGTACTAGGAAGCATTTATCAATATTGTCTGGATCTAATAATTGGAAATTATGCCCCACTACTACAGCCAATGAATCAGACTCTGGTTAGGGAACTTAAGTTTTTTCTGCAGGGTCATCAGCACATCTGCACGTCCGCACAATTTAGAAATGTCCTTTGTCTCTAATTTTGTTTCAAATGGCAAATTTCTTGTATATGTTTTACGATAGTTAAAGTAAATCTTTATGCCATCTATTGTGTTTTCAGTATCTGGATTGAGTACGTATGTCTAACTTTTTTTGGAGAGAAAGGTTTATTATAAGTTGGTGCTTTCTATAGATTACTTTTTTATATTTCTTTCATAGAGTTAGTTAAAAGGGATTGTTTGAAATCAGGACTATTCTATAAATGAGAGGTTTGATTATCATATACGCTATATTCGGAAATAACCAAGTTTCAATATTTTAACATCTTACAATTTGGGCTTTGGGTTTAACTTATTGTGTTATTCCAACACACCCTCTAATGCCCAAGTCTTGACATCTGGAACATGGTCAAATGTGGGTGGCCCAATAATAACACCCTCTCACCTATGAATAGACATCTAGAGCATAGACAAATAAAAGTATGCAATAATTGATAAAAAATAGGCTTTTATAATCTTAGAATTTAAACTCTTAAGTCTACCTATGCAAACCCAACTCGTAAGCTGAGAAAGTCTGATGAAGTTTACATTGATTATATCTCTAGTTAATGTTTGGGATCTCAACAAAAAATAAGGTCTTGTTGGTTTTTTCATGATTTTATTATCCTCAATGCCTTAATTTTTTTTTTCTTTTTTGCTTTGTAGCTTAAGTATAACAACGAAATAAAGAGGGCACATTACTTGTGTATTTGGACTTGTTTTGTGTATGTGTTGCATTTTTCTTTATTTTCTAGCATGACATTCTTATATTATTTTCTGAGTAAATTAATTTGATATCGTATTTGAATATAAAAATCATTGTGCAGTGTTTGTCAATGGCCCTCAGAAATGAGAATCCCAAGTTACTGATGGCAGCGTCTGCAATATTTCTTCCAGTTAATCCAATGATGGTTTCAGTTATTCACACTGGGATGATGGAGGTAAGTTTTACAACTATTTATTTATGATGATTTACATTTTATTTGTAAAGCCTGGTTTCCAATTTAACCATCAACATAAAGCCCATTCCGAAATACATGCAAATGTCAAAAGAGAAGTTGTGGGGATACGGATTTAAGGAGGGATGATTGAAGGCTCTTTCTTTAGAAACTCCTATAATTTCTTCCCTCCAACACTCTGGAAATACATTCTAGATTATATAATCCAGAAAAATATTTTTAAAAATATATTTTAGATTTTGCAGTTCTAAATATATTTTTGGATTAACGTGATGAAATATATTTTTGAACTCTAGATTGTAGAATTCAAAATACGTTTTTAAATTTGAGATTATGATCTATGAACAATTTTGACTTTTTCAATACTTTATAGAAGTGCATAAAAAGATTCTATGGGGGTGGAGGAAGAAAGTGTAATGATTAAAGTGGGGAATGTTGGGCTATGGTGCTCAATTTGTTCGAAAACAAAAATTATGAACCTTCTCTTTCTTATATAGAAGTACTGAAATATGTATTCTTGTATAATTTATCAATTATCTCGAGTATATAAATTTTTGGATAGACCTTTCTCAATTTAAACTTTATCAATGCGTCACATGAATTGCACCACAGGCGTCTCTATCTTTTTTTTTTTTTTTCAAACAGTTTTCTTAAATATACTTATTAAGTTATCCTGCATGTAGCAATTTAAAAAGTTTATTTTAATTTATATAATAATAGAAAAATTCATTTTTTTACAATAATGAAATATCTCCTAATAATACTTTATTTCTTCATCAAACACGATTTCATCATTGTTTTTGTAATGATATCCTTTTTCTGTTTATAAATTTTTAATTTCTATATTTAAATTTTGTGTAAATATAAAATGGTTTTGGTTTTGTATACCTGTCTCAAAGACAGAGGTAGGAATTGTATAAAAATAATAATAAATGAAAAACTTTTATAAGAAATAAGAATGAGAATGCATTAACAACATTGACTGAACTTTGCATTTTTTTAAGAAATCACTTTTGATTCTTTACTGTTGCTTTTAGTAAAGAATTTTTTTGATACCTTGGAATCATGATTTATGGGAATTTTATAGTTTCTGGAAATGATTATTATTTTTTTGTTTGTTAAAAAATATTGCTAAAACTATTTATATTATGACTGAAATTTTCTATAATCAAAAGTAATGTGTTATTTTTTGCTTAAATCTTTAATTTTTTATCATATTAAATTATTTCATAATATTTATGTGAGAAACTTCTTCAAAAAAAAACTATTCCCAGGAAACATTATTTCTTTAAAATGTTATTTCTAAAAGATAAACCAAACATGGAAAATATACTATACCGATTTTAGATTTTCAGAAAATTAAAAATATTTCTTCTATCCAACGACTAAGGTTAGCAAAACAAAATTTAAAAGCATTCATGCAAATGTATCGAAATATTGTTACTTTGTCCTTTAAAATGCTATATAGATCTGTCGATTAATTTGAGGGGATGAGACATAAACAACATAAAAATTGCAAAAATAAATAAACGATAAATGTTTTGAATAAAATAATTAGTATATAAAAGTATATCTAGCTACAATATTTTCTAGTATAATTTTTTGGCATCAAAAGTGTAATTTTATCATTAATACCTTTTCATCCTGGGAATGTATTCTTTAAAAAGGTGTTTTTGGCTCTGGCACAGCTCTTGTACGTAGTGTAGTAACAAGATGATCTTGGAAAAATTAGAAGTAAACATTTCATAGTTAAGCTTTTCTCACTGTTATTTTTCTAATCTAGGTAGCATTTGCTAAAAGGGCATTGAAGGATCCAGACTTGAGGATGGCTCACACAGTGCATAAGATGTCATCATTGCTTGGCGGTATGCTTTTTGTGGCTGATGATGTATTTCCTAAAACCCCTTACCTTCATGCTGCATGGCATCTTGCTGCTGCTGTTGGTGTTGGCACCTGCAATAAGCTTCTTGAGTAAGCATGCACACTCATTCAAATCTGGAAACAATGCATTCTGAATAAGAATAGCATCAGCATAATCTGTCGACTTAATTTGTAAAAACAGTGATTGGGACCATGAGGTACTCATTGTATCTTCTTGTATTATTAGGTTCAGGATGTAGATGAATTCAGTGCAAATTAAGTTCCCAATTATTTACCTAATTCAATTTGCAGTTTTATGTTCATTAGAAAGGGATTCATGCAGGAAAAACTGGCATCTATTCTTATTTGATGAGCATGCTGTTATAAAACATCTTGCATTATAATATCTTCCTGCACATATATTTTGACTTTTCTGTTGTAATTTTTTTGTTTGCTTCCTACACGTGTTGGATTTTGTGAAAATTGGAAATATATGATATGATGATTTTTACGAAGTACATTAACTCATTTCCCAATCAACAGTTTAAACTAGAACCTGATAAGATGGAAAACAACAAAAGATTTGATGTGGATGGGCTAAGGTTATGATGATAAATAATAATAAAACAAGTAGCCCGAATATTTAATTTGACAATCCGACTATGATTGAGATGGCATTGAATCATAAAAGAAGAAAAAGGATAGGGAGAACTGGTAGAAGAAGGAGCAAAAATTAGAACACTTTCAGAATCTAATTCATATGCCCTAATTGGATAAAATAATTTTACATTGTGTTGGAGCAATGTGCAGACATTTTTTAGTGTTTTAAGAGTGGTTCAAAGTTTAAAGCTATGCAACGACTTAAGAGTGGTTCAAAGTTCAATAACTTCTATAAAATGCAAATTTGAGTCTAAAGAGATGCTTCAAAAGAGTTATCTATCTATAGGATTTATAAGATGTTATGTCAACAATTTAAGACTAAGAATTATTGCATAGGTAATCAAGGTTGACGATATGGATAAGATGGCGTTGATGTTAGACTCCAATTAGTATACTAGACGATGTTTTAAGTCTTTAGATTTAGACTACCCTTGGATGATGTCTAATATTCCCACAACAATACTCAAAAAATGAGTTTTAATGTAACCAAATGAGTAGAGATTGGATGAAAGACATATATATTTTCCTACACAAGTCTTTACGTGGAAATTAGTTTGCGTCCAAACGCAAACAATTTCATAAGACTGGACGAATATCTCGCTTTCAGTATTTCTTGAGTTGTGTTTTTATTCTTGTCGTTTTATGTTTATGGGCCTTGGGCCTCCAAATTTTACGTATCTGCATGTATATAAATATAACATGCATTACGTGCTGTGATGTATGTAAAAAGGCATTATTAGAATCAGTTTATTACATTTTCTCTCTACTTCTTCCGTTTCTCTATATTATCCGTTCTTCGCGATTCTTTTCATCCTTTGCGTTCATAGCAAAATTCATTATGGTATGAGGCTTTACCTCTTGTACTCTTTTTTACTTGTTCTTGATAATTCTTGCAACGTTCCTCTTTCTTTTATTTGTGCTCTGTTTTTCTTTCCGGTTTTCTTTTTCATGAATCTTTTGTAAAACCTTTGTAGCCCCTTTTACTCACATCCTGGAGAGAATCAAGGATGATTCTTGTCATACCACATCTGAACGAAGTTATAACTACCACTCATTGAAAAACAAGTTTAAATTATGGGATGATCATATCTTCAGTTATACGAACATTGACAATGTATATTGCTCAAAGCATTTTATACATTAATAATACAAAAGATTCGTGAAAGAATATGAGAGAAAGATTTTCAAAGAGCAATCATTTTCTCATTAGATTTTCTTCAAGAAATAAACTTACCAGAGTATATAATTCAAAGTCTTTATGGGAAAAACTTGATTCACTGAGACCTTAAAGAGTATTGTTGAAAACTATGGAACTGTCAAGATACAGATTCTTCTCATAGAATGTTTACCAAACATGAATCGTGTGTTTTGTCATGTTCTTCAGCAAGAAAAACAATTAAGTGAAAGTCTTCGTATTAAAACGAAATCATTGATCGACAACATTGGAAAACAACAACAAAAAATGTGTACCAAAGATAATAATCATATGTATGGATAAAAGAACCAAAGGAGAGGGATAGGAAGAAATCAAGACAAACAATGTACCTATAGCCACAAAATGAATCAAAATGAATCATATGATTAATGAATGTTATTTGAAACATTGCTTTCCACCATGGACGAAACAAAGGAATACTCATATTGCCAATGCTATTGAGAACAATGAAAGTTATATAACTCAAAAAGCTGTCTTGCCACAAGCAATCCAACAACAACCAAATGGTAAATTATTTTACATTTGGACAAATGGAACAATTATTGAAGATTCTCCATTCTTTTGGTAATGAAACCAACCTTGTCAACAACATTATAGGTGAGTACCCTATTCAACAATCTACGAAAGGTACAAAATTTACTCTCTTGGATTGTTGATATTAATGCCATTGATCATGTTACATACACAAAATCTTTCTTTAGGACTTATTACAAAGTTAAAACCATGCATGTAAAGCTTCCTAAACTCATGTCATTGAAAATATGGCTAAAACCATTCATTTTTCAGGTGAATTGGTATTCATATTGTTTATACATAATAGAATTCATATTAACAGTTTAGCTGCTCATTACATCTTTAAACTATCAATTGCTTTTCTCCCATAATACTTGTACCATACAAAAGATGAATACATTGAGGATGATTCAACAAGCTAGCTTACAAGAAAATCTTTATTATATCACTACAAAAAAAATTAGAATTATGGACAGTCAAAAATCTGTCAATAATTTGGTTGTCGGTAAATTAATGAATATTAATTTTATTATAAAAATCATCTTTTTTACTTTTATTTGTTTTGGAAAAAATACATTAGGGAGAACTCAAATCCAAGACCTCTTAGTAGTTAGACAGAACTCTTAACCATCATACCAAAAATGTTTTTCTATCATGTTACGATTATTTATTATACTTATCATCACAATTACAACAATTATTATTAATATTTAAAATTATTACTATTATTATAAACAATTATTATTATTATATTATTACTATTATTATTATAATTATAAATATTACTATTATAAACATTATTATTATTATTTACTATTATTATTATTATAAATATTATTATTATTATTAATAGTATTATTATTAATATGATTATTATTATTATTATTATTATAAATATTGTTATGATAAATATTATTATTAGAAATGTTATTATTATTATTATTAATATTTAATATCATCAACATTACTATTATTATTATTATTATTTGTATTATCATATAATTATTATTTTAAATATTATTTTTATTATAAATATTTTTATTATTTTTATTTAATTTATATTATTATTATTAATATATTAAGTATTATCGACGGAATAAATTCGTTGGTAAATTGGCAGACATCCATCGATAATTAGTAACGAATTAAATCTGTCAGTAAAAATTCGTTGGTAATAATATTTTATTGATGGATAAAATTCTGTCGGTAATTTAGCTTTTTCTTGTAATGTCTAAGCCAAAGAATAACAATACTATTTTCTTTGCACGAGCAAGTGAACTTTCAAGACACGTAAATGTTTTTTTTATCTTTGGCATTGTAAACATAGATATCCTCTAACAAAGTCATAGAACATGTTTATAAAAGTTTCAATGACATACACAATGACAAAATATAATATACATTTTCTATCATTTAGCAAAACAACATAAATTAGTTTTCCTTTAATTAAAACTTTTTCAACTGATACTATTTTTGACCTGATGTATATTGACATATGGAGACCATTTAATGTTCCTTCTATAGATATGAAGACCATACCAAATATACATGACTTTATCTGGTGAAAGCAAAGAGTGAAATCGAAGATCTTTTGCATAATTTTGTCACTCTCATTCAAAATCAATTCGATAAGACTATATCAAAATTATTAGAACCAATAATGGACAAGAGTTTAGCTAGAAAGACCTATATGATAAATTTATAGTAATACATCAAACTACCTCCATTGAACAGCTCCACAAAATTTTATTGTAAAAGGAAAGCATTAACATATTTTAAATATAACTCGTTGTATCGTGTTTCAATATAATCTTTCAAAAGTTTTCTAGTTTTATGCTATATCTCATGTTGCCTATATGATAAATAGACTCCATTCTCCTATCATCAACAACAAAAGTTTGTTAGAAATGTTATATAATAAAAAACCTAATATATTATAGTTAAGAGTCTTCAGGTGTCTTTGTATGATAAATAGACTCCCTTCCCCATCATCAACAACAAGAGTTTGTTAGAAATGTTATATAATAAAAAACCTAATATATTATAGTTAAGAGTCTCCGGGTCTCTTTGCATTGCCTCCATTATAAAAACTAATGGAAATGATCACAAAGCTATTAGATTTTTCTCCCTTGATTTTAAATCTAAAACCAAAGGTTATATTGTAATAGATAACATATCAAAGATTTTCATATCACGAGATGCCAATTTTTATAAACATCTTTTAACTAAGAAAACATTTTTCTTAACAAAACAATGATAGTTATGAAGAAAATTTTTTCAATTGCCACTAAGATCACACATGTATGATAAAAATTACGAAGTTAAGGAAAACATCATAATTGAAAATAATGACGAAGAAGCTAAGAAGTTGTAAAGATCTTCTAGAACATGAAAGACTCCAATGTTCTTGAAGGACTAACATCATCGACTTACGAATCTACCACAAGTAAATAAGATACAAAGCTCTAACTAAGTGCAATATTCTCTCAATTTTGTGTTGTCTCACAAAACTCTATCTACTAACCATCTTAAATATACTCTCTCCATTTCTTCATATTAGAGTATGCTTTAATTGACCAAATTTAATGTTAATTAATTGTTTTGCAATAAAGTATAAAACATTTATAAGCATAAAATCTTGATAGATGGAAGTGCTTCATCTGACCACACATAGATATAACATCCCCCCTTATATATATTTGTTTGATAAGCATTCACTTAGACAAACTATAGGTACATATAATTTGAAGCATTTCATGGTATATAAAAAAATACTTATAAATGCTTATGTGTGCATAGAATGTTTGTTTTTTTCTTTTCTTATAAGAGGATCTCACAAAGACGTGTCTACATTAAAGATCTCTTAAAGAACATGCTTAAAACTTTTCCACAGAAACAACTTTTCTGAAAAAGTAGAATACTAGTTTTATGAAGACCATTAGCCTTGTTAGGTCATACATTTTACCCCAGTTTGTGTATCAAAGAGTTGCGTAAAGAGGAGATACACATTTAATGTTGCATGAAAAATATTTAATGCATCTTCAAGCTTGAATCTGAACAAATGGAACAAAATTTGCTCATTTCTTCTTAATCTCTATATATAGAAGAACTTTTGAATAAAACAAGGTTCACAAAAATGGCCACAATGAAAATGATCACAAAGTTATTAGTTTGTGAGCAAGATCAATGTTTGTGTTTAATAGCAATCAAGAAGAGTGAACTTCATTTACATTCATCTTAGGACGAAATCTCTCTTTTAGTGAATGAAAACCTATGAGTGTTTAGATCACACCCTTTGTATAAACAAAGCTTTTAGTCATGAGTGGTATCGGTTGATAGAACAACCAGTGTTTAGCCAGGGGTGGCAGCATGTTCAAAGAATATTCAGTGTTTTGTCATGAGTGATTGCATGTTGAAAGAATACTTAGTGTTTATCCAATAGTGGTTGGGGTCTAAAGAATACTCATCTTGTATCTTACCATGTTATTTTGCTAATGGAACTTGATCCTATTGATTAAGATCTGAACTAGTTTGAATTTTCAAACAAACTAGTATGAAAATACCTAGTGTAAATCTCTTTCTGCCTTTATCTCTTTGAATTGCATATTATTTACCTATGACTAATTAAAAAAAGAAGAGTTTTGATAAAACTAGTTTTACTATCAACTTGAAGATGCATATGGTGATTTTCATCGAACACCATTCTCGTAAAAACTACTTGATAATGTGTTTGTCAAGTTAAAACTTTGTCTGATTACTTTATTAAAGAGTGATTTGAAAAAGTTTTCAAAAGTCTTAAAACACATGATTTAACCCTCTTATCTTGTATATTTTTCCTATTTCACATCGGTCTTATGAGAAAGTTATTCATCGCCCTCAATGGATTAAAGCTATTGAGAATAATAACACATGATATTTAACTAATTTACCTCTAGAAAAGACTCTCATTATACGTAAGTGGGTTTATAAGATAAAATATAAATTTGATCATGAGGTTAAAGCTCACCTGATTGCAAAAGGCCAACTTGAAATAGTTGATTATATTGACACCTATTCCTTATTGCCAAACTAACTTTTATTTTCTTCATTTTATTATTGTAGGAACAACTGACTCCAAAAGGGCTATCGAATGGAGCCTGAACTCAATTCGTTGCAAAGAAAACCATAAAGCAAGATCGTTCAAGCAAAGAATATATAAGCACAGATGAAGTAATTTTATACTGGTTCACCCTAATCTCTTAGGCTATGTCGAGTTCTCTCTTGAACAAACCGTTTAAGAGGTTCAACTATTCTGGAAACGTTTACAATGAGTATAATCATCTGCAGGTTACAACGAGTATACGAACCTCTCAAAAAAGAAATAAACACTCTTAAAAGAGAGAACAATGAAAGTTCACAAGAGTTACTTCACAATGGTAAAGAATTACATAATAATGAGTTTTGCACAACCCAACAGTTTGACACTCTGTAAAAGCAAATATAGCAATAAACACTCATAAACTAGAGTAGACTCTTTCTGTACTAGATAAGACGCTCTATATTTCAATGTATTCAATTGTGTATCTTTCATTCGAGTTCTTGTTATCTTCAAAATAAACTTGTTTCTCTATTTGTAGCTTCGAAGAAACTAGCCGATGAATGCCTAAAAAAGCAATTTCTAAATCCTCTCGAGATTGAGATTGATTAACTAATCATTTAGGACTCAAACTAAGAAGTATTTGTCTAATTTTGATTTTATATTAAACTTGATTAATTCTATATAGTAAATAATTTAAAACTGCACATAACAAAATTTTATTTGACAGAAATTAATCACATAAATCTTTTTAAAAATAGGATCATCAATAATTGGAATTTAAAAATAATTTCTATATATTTCAGCTGTGCAGAACGTTAAAACAATCAGCTGAATTTGGTCCCAATGAATTTATTTGATTTTCAGATTTCATACAGCAAACCGGCAACGTGTGCAGCAAGACTATTTAGAATTGTTTCTACAAATAACCAAGCACATTGGCAGGAAATCAATTTGATATAAAACTGATTCTTATCGTTAATTAATTTTAGAACACCAGCACAAATTGTTTTCGTAAAATAACAGTGCATCAATTTCTATATTAGTACAGTATGAACGTTGATGCAGGGCAGATTCTAATTTTATCAATTGCTGAGCTAATCAATTATAAATATAATTCATTGTGATTAAACCTCTGAAATTGATTTTTAATTAATTACAGAGCAAAATTTTGGAGAGCATCAAAACACAACTTTAACTTGCAGAGTTGGCAAGGAGAGTATTTACAAACAGATTTGAGTAACCTTTCTTTAAGCAAATAATTCCAGAACATTGAACACGAACCTGCACAAACATAGTTCCGTATATATATTTCTGAAAAAATTTGCCCAGTACAAAATGACGTGAATAAATTCCAGCACAGTTTGATTCCTAAAAAATTTCTAGCGAATACAGCTACAGTAAAAGAACGTTGATACAAGTGTGAAGGAAGCCATTTGATTTCAACGAGCAGCATAACTTTAGAATTAAGAAAGCAGTGCAAAATAAAAAAAAAATTCCTTAATGTATTTTTGAAAAACAATTTCTTTAAACAGTGACATTGATTTGAATAACTTTATTCCAAAATTCTTCAAATTAATTAATGGTAAAAATCTTTGAAATATAGAAGCTTAAATAAGATCTTTCCTTATATTAGAATAATTATTCTGTGAACATAATTTGTTTAGATTAAATTATTGTTATTATTTATTAGGTTATGTAAAAGCATATTATTTATAATATCAATATATTGGTTGTATCAGCGGATAATAATTGACCTGATTTATTATTAATTAATAATAATTAGAATAGTTTTTTAAAACTGCTTACAGTTCACTGGTCTTCATGATATTGGAAACAGTTCACATATTCTTTTTTCTCTCTATCATCTAAACAAATAATTGATTTAATAATCAATAGCAAGATAACTTAAAGTTCTTTCATTTCAGGTTCTGCTTCTTAACCTTATATATTTTGATGCATTCATACTTATGTTATACTCGTGCTAAATTGGAAAACCCTAAAGTTTGTTATATTTTTCAATTACTATCAGAGTCGGATTTTAGTTTTGATTGGAGTGTGAAATTTCGTTTCTAAATTTTGTTATTTTTGTTCTTTTTCGATTTCCTTATATGTAATCGATATTATTTTGTTTTACATTAACTTTGTATTTCGTAATTCTTCTATTCCAGAATCGCGTTTCTTTCTTGTGCATTTCTTGGGGTGTTCATATACGCTATTTGCTATTTATAATTGATAGGAATTTGTTTCGAAATTCTGTCAAGAAGAAAATACAACGGTAGTCACTTGAATACAAAGTCAAAACCAACAATACTTGGTTTAGGTTTTTATATTGGAAAAGGCGTCAATTTAATCCTTGAAATATTACTCTCTCCTAAATGATTCTTAATGTAGAAAAACGAATTCTGTCTACGTAATTTCCCAAATATTAAAAATTCCTTCAACGTAAAGATTATTTTTTTTAATGTTTAATAGAGGAATTACTTATACATTACTTATTTTTTCCGATAATACTTTCTTAAAGGACGGAGTAATACTTGAGAGAATGAATTGATGGTTTATTCATTTGTCTTGTCAAGCTGAATGTATTTTGTAACTCTTTTTTCATACTTAAGGGGGAATAAGAAAATTCCTATTTTTTTTTCTCTTCACCACAACCATGAAACTTTGTTTGCTTCTAGATCTTGGCATCTTTAAATCATACACCTCTTTTTATAAACTTTTATTCATTGACCACGCTGAAGTATTTTTAACTTTTAAAGTCTTGATCCTAAGTTGTTGAATATTGATTTATTGAGTATTTATGTATTTTGATAATAATGTTGGATATTTTTCATAGTTGAGAGTTCGCCTTTGTTAGACGAATTGTGATAAAATATCAATTTTGTGAATATTGTTGGATGTCTTAAATTTTACCTTCATGGAACTGATTATATTAATAACATTATTCTACTATACACTATTGTTCTTATTGTTGCATTAAGATTTATATTAATAACAAACTTACCCTTTTTAACATAATTCTTAGTGAATGCTTTATTATATTCTTAAGGTTTTCAGTATCCTCTCGATATTAGCTTTAAGGATATGATATTGTGGTCGAAAACTCAACAAATTTTGTGGGTTAATTTTCTATTGTTGATATGTTTTATTACAGCTTTGCCTATGCAAATTGGTTCTTTAATCAAGCTGAATGGAACTAATTATGAGCACTGGGTAGCATCAATTAAACTATTCCTAGAAATCTCATGTGTTGATGCTGCTCTCACTGAAGATGAGCCTCCTATTCCTACTGATACATCTTCTGCTGAAGAGAAGATGAAATATGACAAATGGACTCATTCCAACAAGATATGTTTGATGATCATGAAGCATAGTATGGAGAAGACCGTTAAGGATAATATTCCAGAAGCTACAAATACTAAGAAATTTTTGGTGGACATAGGGAATAAGTTCAAAAAGTTTTATAAGTCTGAAAAGTCAAGCTATTTTAGTTTGCTTACTAAGACTAAATATGATGGTGTTAGCGGTGTCAATGAACATGCAATGAAGCTCACTAATTGGTACCAGAAGCTAAAGTCCATGAAGGTTGTTTTAGGGGAGGATTTTTTGGTGTGGCAGATATTAGATTCTCTTCCTTCTGAGTTTGACATGTTGAGAACTTCCTATAATGCCCATAAAGAAGAATGGTCAGTGGATGAATTGATTTCTATTCTGTCTCAAGAAGAACATACTATAAAGAAGGATAAGGATAAGGGTCATGTTGTTCAATATGTCTCATAAGAATGTCGAGAAGAAGAAGAAAAACTTTTGGAAAGACAAGAATACTAAAGCTTCATTCAAGAAGAAAAGTGGTGAAAAGAGTGGATATATACCTATTCCTGAAGCTGAAGAGTCATCTGGGGTGAAGCCTAAATTCCAAAGCAAGTGCAAATTTCATAATTTTCGCACATAAGCAAGTAGATTGTTTTAAGTTCAAAATTGGCTAGAGAAGAAGAAGAGAGGTAAACCCTTAGCTCTAGTATGTTTTGAATTAAATCCTGTTGATGTTCCCTCTAGTACTTGGTGGCTAGACACTAGTGCGACTATTCATGTTACTAACTCTTTACAGGAACTCAAAATGAGGAGACAACCAAGTGACGAAGAGTTATCGGTCACAGTTTGCAATGGTGTTAATGTTAGAGTGAAGCATATTGGAACTGTAAGTTTGAAATTAAATAGTGGATATAATTTGATTTTAAATGATATTGTTTATGTACCTTCCATGAGAAGGAACTTGATTTCTATTTCTGTTTTGAAAAAATGTGGTTTTACATTTTTTTTTGTAGCAATAAAGTTGAAATTTTATGTGACTCCAATTTGGTTGGTTTTGGTATTTTTTTGAATGCTTTGTACTTGTTAAATCTTAATTTTGTTTCCATTGTTCAATGTCAATCAGACATTCCTAGTGTTGTTGGAAGTAAGTGTGGCAGGGCAATTGAGACTTCTTTTATGTTATAGCATAATGGTTGGGCCATATCTTAAAAGAATGCATGACAAGGCTAATTAGTGAGAACATTTTTCATAATTTTGGCCTCTTTGGTTTTGACACGTGTTGATTATGTTAAGGGGAAGTTGATAGTAAAGACTAGTATTTCTATAAGAGAGGGAGTTTTGCAGTTAATTCATACAAACATTTGTGGGTCTATTACTCATGTTGCCTTAAGAGGATATAGGTACTTTATTACCTTCATTGATGATTTTTTTGCGATATGGATGGATTTATTTGTTGCATGAAAAGATAGAGTCTTTAGATTCTTTTAAAGAGCTCAAACCGACTATTGAATTGAAATTTAATGTTAAGATTAAGATTGTTAAATCAGATAGAGGTGATGAATTCTACTGGAGGTATGATGAAATAGGCAGGAATTTTGGACCTTTTGCTAGAATTTTACAATAATGTGGTATTAAGGCTATGTATACTATGCCTGGCAATCCAGAACAGACTGGTATTGTTGAAGGGTGTAATCGTACTCTTGTGGAGACGATAATCGTACTGGTGAGGTGTATGCTGAGTCAATCCACTCTTCCAGAATTCTTGTGGGAAAAAGCCTTGAAAATTGTTGCTTACATTTTGAATCATGTCCCATGCAAGTATGTTCTGAAAACTCCTTATGAACTTATAACAGCAATAAAAACACTTTAGGCTGAGTTCAAGAGGAGGGGTGAATTGAACTATTAAATTTTTTTGTCACATATGGTTTAAATATGATTTAGGAAGAATGAAAATTTTCAAAAATAATTGATTTCAGATTGAAAACAATAGATTTATATTTCAGGCAGCAGTTTATCAAGAAAATTTCAGTCAAGTGAATTATTGAGCAATCAATTGAAATAATTCAAGAATTTTAACACAAATTTTCAATTAATGACTCACCTCAACCAATCAGTTTAATAAGCAAGACAATGAATGTGAATTTTTCAAATTTTCACTGGAAGAGAAATAGTTAATTGAGATGCAAAGTTAGTCAATTGAATTTTTGAAAATAAACTATAAGTCACCCAAATTAATCAAATTCTATGGAATTCGGTTTGGATAGTATGAGAACCAAAAGAAATCTGATGAATTCAAATGCAATTCACTGAACGTAGTATGCATAGTACCCAAATTTAAGAAACAGTACACGGTATGTTGAATACAAAAAAATTAAATTGATTGATTGAAAAAACAATTGATTTGTTTTTACACAGAAGATGTAATTATGTTGCATTAGTTGCGAATCAAGATTTAAAGAGAGAGATCAAACACACAAGATTTATACTGGTTCATCCTTTCTCAAGGGCTACATCCAGTCTTCCTTGTCAACAAGCAAAGAAAATTCACTAAACACTCTTAATTGTAAACTCTATACAATCAAGACACCTTCTTCCACCTTGTAATAATTGCAAAACAACCATAGTAACCTTCTTCCTTTGAACCCTGCAAATCAAATTCAATGCACACACACACTAATAAAGCTATAATCTTTTATAGTAGTACAAAAAAAAAAAAAAAAAAATATTAAAAAAAATAAGAAAAAAAAAAAAAAAAAAAAAAAATTATTTTTAATAAAAAAATAAATAAAAAAAAAAAAAAAAAAAAAAAAAAAAAAAAAAAAATATATATATATATATATATATATATATATATATATATATATATATATATATATGTAAATTA
>Ga0099825_1005096_pt1 | contig 17015 bp, 8 predicted proteins | sample SiratroredBW_FD_76838 | JGI IMG/M metagenome (GOLD analysis project Ga0099825, IMG submission 76838) | Root nodule microbial communities of legume samples collected from California, USA - Siratro red BW | ecosystem: Host-associated > Plants > Roots > Nodule | place: USA: California | collected...
ATCAATATCTATAATATATATATTTATATATATATATATATATATATATATATATATATATATATATATATATATATATGTGTGTGTATATATATAAATAAAGGTAATTGAATTAAATTAAATACAAATTCTAAAATAATATAAGAACTTATTGTGTTAATGGTTGTCATGTCTACTTAAAATTATCTATTATCAAATCCGACTTTGATATTGAATATAACAAAGTTTACAATATTCAATTATCCACGTAAAAAGAGCGTGTAAAAAATAGGACATGCTGCTATTTTTTTAGTGAAGCTTTGGTATTGCAAATGGGAAGATAATTTCCTTTGCGTTTAGAATGATACGCTGTAGATTTCTAAACTATATTTAGTTCCTGCTTTGGATGATTATTAATTAAGTCGAAGGTCGAAGACCATATGTATTCACAATCACAACTACAGTTACCTTATTTGGAACAGCACAACTGTTTCGGATATAAGGCGATGAGGATTAGTCTCACTCAAAGATCATCAAATGTAAAATTCTCGTACGACCAAAAAGTGAAAAACGAAAGAAAGATAGAACCCCTGCCAACATCAGTTTTGAATTTTGATCCTCGCTAATTTTGTCATAGTTTGCACTCAAGTCCACGGATTTGAAAACCAAACTCTAGATATTGCGTATGCATCACCAAGCTTTCTTACATCCAAATCGCCTCCAGAGTGGTCCAAAATGTCGTCTTTCATAATCTATAGTTGATTTTGTATACTAAAAAAATGTTAGTAATATACTCTCCTACATTATTATCTTCACATGCTATTTCTTACTAATTTAAATTTATTAAAAATCATGAATCATGATAGATACATTAATATTTCAACCAATAAAATAGTTATCTTTAACTTTGGAGTTAAAAAGATCTATTTTCAACAACTTTCTCTATAAACCCTCGTAAAAAGGAGGTATAAAAAAACATCATTAAAAGAAATAAAAAGAAAAAGACCGGTTTATGGTTTATAAAAAGTTTCTTGACAACCTAACTTAAGACTTTCATTATTTAGTATAAAATAAAGTTATATTTATTAGAAATTCAAATTGTGAGTCTAAATTTCACATTAAATAAAAATAAAAAAGTTAAGTAATATATAGAAAAAAAGACACATAAACCTACTGTCTTAAGGTTTTGGATTAAATGTGATGTCATTTTATTATGTATGTTTGACTCATTTTTTTTTTTATGAGATTTCCCTAGTTATATTATTATTCCAACAACCATATTATCCCAACAAACACAACAAGTAGTATCATAATTAAGAAAATTTGATATTAAATTTTCTAGTTCTTAATAATGTAACTTACTTTTTATGAATGATTTTCATGATCATTTTCACTTAAATATTAATTGACTGTCACAAGTTTCATATATATAAATCTAACTGGAAAAGTGTTGACTTGAATTCATTAAAAAGGTTCAAAATAAATCAATGCATCAAAGGGAGAATCTATGTTGAAGTTAATATTGAAAGACAGAATAAACATTTGAAACCGTCTACGAAACCACCTCATCACAAATCAAAATACATTACTATTCCACGGTTAAATGTTTTTCTTTAACTTATACATTAAAGTTTTTCACTTTGGAAGTATTTAGGAAGAAGTTGATTAAGAGAAAGGTTTTGGTTGAAATGGGGTGATAATGGGGATATGGTAGGGTAGAGAGATGCATGTATAGGAAATGTGGAAAGAGGAGGGGACCCATGGAAATGAAAGGAGGGAACAAAGGAGGTCGATGGGGCAGAGGGTTGTCTGAGGAGAAGAGAGTGAAGAATGGAGTAACGTGAGGTTCATGTTAGTTGTCATGGGGGAGTAGCTAGGTTTGTAATGGTCCCGGTGACTAATGTGTGTGTACGTTGCGGAGGGTGTTATGGGGGCATTTAAGCGAGACTTTCACATGACCTAATAACCTTCTATTACTACAAACCACGTGCTCTCTTGTTTTATTCGCCTCTTCCTTCATAACTCTTCTGCATGCGTTTATCTCATGCCTTATTCCATCGCAGATGCCCATTCTATACGTGATTTCCTCTCCCACATAACCATATATACTCTTCAATTTTAACTCTTTCATCAATTCTGGCTGTTGCAAAATTTTCTAGACACTACAAAACTTCAGGCCTTTTAGTTAACGTCTTTATAAGAATATCTTCAACTAACTTTTTTTATTTTATAAAACTCTGAATATCATTATGGTATGTGATATCTCAATTAAACTGATACTCTAGATTTTATTCCATTAATAATGTACTGTCACATGAAACATAGCATAAAAGAGAAGAAAAAAAACAATAAATTAATATGAGGCATTAGATTAAACCCATACAAAGAAATAAAAGAAAAACACTTCAAAAAATAATCAAGTAAAACGAAATATGAGGGGTTTAAACGTGAAAAAAGTCTAAAGAAAGATTAAAGGAAATACTTTTATATCAGGAAAACTAAACCTATTAATCAATCCTAAAGAAACAAGTTTATTAATATAATGATTACATTCCAATACTTTAAAAACTCAATTTCGTTAAAAAAGACAAATATTTATTCACCTGATTTTGATGTTCAAAGGAAACAGAAGAATAAAGAATAAGCTTCACGAACCAAGATTTGGATAAATTTTAATAAATATTTAAAGAAAAACATCTTACTTTATTTACTAAAATTTGTTTATAAAATAAGTTAAGATCCTTTTTTAAAAAAGGTAATGTGAAAGAATACAAATTAATTTATCTATATATAAGGTGATTTTAATTTATATAGAAACAATTAGTTTATGTTTTTCTTCTTCTTGTTTTAATTTATCTAGCAGTGTTTACTAAGTCAGAGACTGCATTTGCTAATATTAAAGCATAAGAAGAACAGCAACTGTTTAATAGCTTATTTTTGTAAACTTGCCTCAGAATTAACTAAAGTCAAAAGTTTTAATTAGAGCAATGATAATAAAATAATTAAAAGTGTTGTGTAAAATATGTTGGCAGCATTCATGGGAATAGGGTCCTTCTAGAGTTGTCCATGAATTTGGATGATGTTATTAATCGGCATTGTCTGCTATAATGTGAAATTAAGGGGTATAGGGGGATCCTTGGCCATAACGGTGAACCCCCTTTGTATTTATCAACCCCATCAAATCGTTACTCTGCTTTGGTATGCCATTATGTAATGGGACCATTTTCTAAATATTCTTGTCTATCTATGTACAATTTTACTATTAATTTTCGGAGTAAAATTAGACATTTTATTTAACATCTAAAAAAATGTAAAAATGCAATAATGTAGTATAAGAAGAGAGAAGAAAATAACCGATAGTAATAAAAAATATTTAATTCATAGAATTGTCTTATCAACCTACTTGATCAGCAACTAAAATTGGTTTGACACCTACGTTACATATAATTACCATGTTTTTGATAATAAGAAATTGTGTATTTCACATTATTAAAAACTTTTTTTAACAGCAAAAAATAAAATTAGTGAAAATATTTAAAAGGTGTTCCAACTTAATTATAAAATAAATAAAAAAAAATTATAATAATACCTATACCACTACTATTGCGTGGATATCTCTGCAAATCAGATAGCATGTTATCAAGAAATAAAACAACAGAAAATACATTTTGATACATGCATGTAAACATTATTTATATTCTTATTTATATTCTGTATGAATCTTTTACTTTTAAGATTAATCACTTTAAAATCTTATTCTATGTCCTATATTCATTTTAACAGCCCTGACCACATATATTATTTTCTTCTTGCTAATTTTGCCTTGACATTCTTACATAATAATTAGTTAGGCTTAAGCATCAATCTAAATGAGAACCTTGCTTTATTGTATATTATTCAAGACTAAGTCTTAAGTTGTGATAAAACAAGTACTTTTTTTAGATTCAGTATTTCATCTCTAAAGATAATGTTATTCATGTGTTGCCATATACATTTTCACATATTATTACGTCTGTTAGTCATGTCTTCCAGTTCAAACTATAAAAAATATGTTTTTGCTCTATTATGATGAATTGACAAACCTCCAATCCATCCATCACGAATCTGTCATATGCGATTAAGTATACTATAAAAGAAAAACAGATGATTCACTTATTTGTTTTGCGTTCTACACAATCCACATTAAGCATAATTCTTCACTTGTGTTAAGACATGCAAAATATTAAACTGAAGAAAGAGATATAGTTTTCTAAAAATTTTGATAACCTCTCCTAATATCATTCATTAATTATTTATATTAGATTATATACATTTTTGTTTTATCTATTTTCCAAATCCAAACATCTTCCCTATCCGAATGCAGCGTATGTCCCATGTCCCGGATTTCCTAGATAAGATCATTCAGTGTAGATATCACCCTATCAAATCATAGTTACCTGTATGCAGTTATTTGTATAAGTTATTAAGATAAGAGGGACTCATTTTCGAAATGTCAAATCAATTGCTGCTAGTACTATCAGTTAAGCGCAAAAATATGGATTTCATTTTGATGGATGACGTCATCCAATTATATATTATTATTATTATTATTATTATTATTATTATTATTATTATTATTATTATTATTATTATTATTATTATTATTATTATTATTATTATTATTTTCTAAAATAGTTGTTATGGATGTTTAATTATCGGCATTATTGTTTGATAAACAATCATATGTTTGAATCACTCAATTTGAGTTCAATATTAAATAACTTAGGTAAAAGTAATTATTTTCCTAAAATAAGTTATACCAAACATGTCTTAACTATGTCAGTTACATGTCTGGAATAATTAGATTTTATCCTTTCTCGAAGAAAATTCATTTATTATTGAATTTTATAACAAAGTTTAAAACTCTATGGTTTGATGTTGACTTTTTTTTTTTAATTAATGTTAGCATTTGTAATGGATGAATTCTGAAAACTACAAAGTAGTCGATGATGTAAATTAAGTCTCTTTGAGACTTAATGTTAAATTCTTCAATATTTTGAAAAATGGAAGTGGTAGATAAGTTTATGCACATTTTAATTTTAAATCCATTTTACTTATCTGTTTTTTTTTTCAATTGTTAAACTTATCACTTTTTAAAATTTGAAAGAGTCTAATGCTACATTATTTGAAATTGAAAAAAGCATCGTGTTCATAAGCATAAATTTAAAAAAAAAAAACATATTTATCACTATATATTAATTTAAAACAATCATTGTAATGAGGTTTTTTCTCATAATGGTGTAATTTATACCAATATTGTTTTTATATTACTGAAATAGTTAAATTAGGTCAACTAACAATTTCATTATAAAAAAATTATGTCAATTGAACACAATTTCATTAAACAAAGAAGAAATGGTGTAAGGTAATTATCATTTATGTGTTAACATTGAAATTATGTCCAGTTGGCATAATTTCAACTAATACTATGAGTGAAATGGTATGGATCTAATAAAAAAAAATTATTGCTTGTATTTTTTTAAAAGAAAAAGTTTAAATAATTAATTGAAAATAATTATTTATAACTGAAACATTTATTTTCAATTCAAATTATATATAAATAAAAATAGTAATACCATTCAATGTGTACTAATATATATTGATTTTGATTACTATTAAGCACATTAAAAACTTATATTCAACTAATGCTATAAAAATTATAATAGCATTAAACTTACTAATATATATTGATTATAATTACTATTAAACACATTAAATGTATATTTAAATAATACAATAAAAATAAAAATATCATTTAATGTACTGATATATATTGATTATTTCCAATTTTTTTTTTTCAGAAACCAAACATATATACACAAAGAAAGAAATCCTGGTAGATATATTCAATTTTACATTGAAATTGTATCAGCTGCACACAAAATTTACTATCTTAACATTAATTTAAGAATTATCAGTGCCTTACATCCTTTCTTCTCTCTTTAAATCAAATTGTGTTGAGCTGATACAATTTCTTCGTGATAAAATTATTTAAATAATAAATTTTTTTGTTTATCTTAGACAATAGTAGTACCAATTACACTATTACAATAAATAGGTAGATACAAAAGACTAATATTAGCATACATAATTAGTTCAGCAGAAAAAATGTGACCTATACAACTCAAAAAGTAACAAACAAAACAATGAGATTTACTCCAAAAAAATTTTAAGATATCAACTTTATTCTATTCCAAATACTCAATAGCCAACATTTTCTATTGGAAAATTAATTTTATTCCATAATTTTCATATTCCAATTATGCATATTAATATTGAGTCTAATTTGTTTGTATTTATTTTTTTAAAATATTTTTAATAAACTAAACAGTTTTAAAAAATTTATGTGTTTATCTAATTACTCATTTAAATAATTTTTTATTTTAATGAGTGAATTCTATCTAATTTTTAAATAAATAATTTAAAAAAATGATTATTTTAAAAAATATTTATTAAATTTAAACAAACTGGTCTATCATTTTACATAATTTTTATACAACATATTTTTAACAAAAACAGAAAAATATGAAAGGAAGAAGAAATAAAGTGAAAATTTATTATAAGAATGGACTGTTCAGACTAGAAAATCTATTAAATAAAAACAACATGAGGCCTAGTTTTCGGATTTGTGATCCACCCAACAGCCAAAAAGATTCACCTTCCATGGCACGACAGAACATGTACAAATTAAACTACTAAAAATAGTCACACCCTGCAGACAGTGTCCTTAAATATTGTGCGTTAAATTGTTAACGTAAATTTCGAGTAGATTGACTATTCATTTTCAAAAATCAAAGCACTGTTATAATAATGAATTCATCTCAATTCCAGGAAGAAAATAAACCACTTAAAATTCGGGAATAAAAAATATAATTACTGTATTCGTCTTAAACGAATCCAGCACTGGCAATCGTTGCGTAAATGTTATTGTTTTCTAGTTTGTACACTGTTCCATTGTTTCTAATTACCATATATCTGATTAAAACAAACTAGCATATTAGCCTGAAGTCAACATAAACAAGAGCTACTAAGTCCTGAACATATTTTATAACATAGAGGAGAATCACAAATAAAGAACAAAGGATATGTGCAGAAAACAAAATCAAACATGCTCAAAAGTTGTTTTGTGCTGACAAAATGCACTTCAAAGAATAAAATACTTTTCTATCTGGAACGCATATTAAGTTTGTTACTGCAACTACAACTTTCAAAGAAGAAGTATATACACAGACAGACATATACATACATACATACATATATATATATATATATATATAAAGTTGAGAGATAAGAAGTAGGGTGAATAAAAAATTAATACAAAATATTCTAAACAAGTAATTTCTCTCGAAATTATCCAAGTGTGCAATAGCTTAAAAATAATAGCGTTTAAAGCTTAGGTTCTATTATTTGAATTATATATTGAGCAGAACTAATTGTAAGGAGACATTTTACAAACTGTTAGTTTATTGAAATTCAGAAGTGGCTAATATTAAAAAAAGTTCGAAGGAATTTCAATTTTTAGTTGAGATTTAAATAGATTTTAGAAGTAATATAAAAACAATACTTTTTGTAAGTAAAAAATGATTAAAATAATATTTATTTGTAATAATTTATTTTATTAGTAGAACATTTTTAAATTGAAGGAGAAGTAGATAAAAATAAAATGTTTTCATCATATTCACTCAAACTTATAATGTTTTTATAATATCTTAAACACTGGTATATGAACTTATGAAGGTAATTATCTTTCTGAAAAAATGTAATAAAAACAATTCTAGATTCCTACATTTATATCAACACTACTCTCATTATAGTATATTTTTCTTATAAACAATCAAGATAAAACTCAGAATTTAAGAGACAAAGTAAAAAATAAAAAACAATTCAAGAAATAAGTCTAAACCAAAATATTAGAGATATGAGACAACTGGAATTTAGATAAAGAAAAATACTTTAAAAATATAAAAGAATAATCTACAAACGGAAATAAAATTACTAATAAAAATTATTTAAAGAATGCAAAGTTAAGACTTAATTCAAAAGAATTAACAATTAATATTGCATTTAAGTATAAAATAAATATTACAATTTTTTCTTTTTGTTCACCTTAATATGAAGGTGTAAATAATTTTTTAATATACTTAACCAAATTCTTCATAAATGTGATTGAGACTCAAGTTAAGACGGGTAATTAAGCAAAGTACTTTTCAGAGTAATAACTCGATTTAAACTTTTATGGGAAATAAATTAGCTTAAAATTATAATAACAAATTTATAAATCAACGATAGCTAAAAGTCGTCTCAAAGATTGAATTACCATGTGAAGCAACAACGGTGGCCTCGAGATAAAAATAAAAATAAAAAATAGTCATCGTTAACAAGTTTACGATAGAAGAAACAGATCATTATAATAGTGTAAGCTAAAGATACACTTGCCGACCAAAAAAAAGTAAAAAAGGATGATGCTAAATAACGTTAAAAAAATGTGGTTATTGGTAGTGTCCCAATTACCAATGAGAACCAAAATAAAAACCAAAATTCCCCCACCAATTGCGACGCACAACAAACCACAATTCATAATAACCCGCCACCAACACTTGAAAGCCCCACCAAGAAAAATCACAGCCCCAAAACCTATAAACCAAAAGAAGAAAAAAAGAAATAAAAAAAAAACAAAAATAAGTGAAGGAAGAAACATCAAAACCACGGGTACCTTAGTCTCTGTCTCACCATTGTGAGTGTTGCCTCTGTTCTTGCCATGTCACCAGCAAATCACAAATGGTTAAAAGAGGTCTTCAAGCAACGTCCTAATCATCATTTACTAGCCATCAATTTTGTACAAATTTCAAATGGAAGTGAAAAAAAGCAGGGTGATATTTTTTTTGGAAAATTTTAGATATACACCTTTCAACTTTCCTACACTCTTTTAACACTTAATAAAAAAATATTTTTACTTTTCTAAGTAATTCATCTCAAATTATTTTATATCTTAAATAAAAAATTTATTTTATTGGTATTGGATAGTTCTTGAGTTGAGTAGAAAATGGGGTGTGTGTATCATCACCCTATTTTTTATTTTTTTTTTATGTTCATGTGTTATCATTGACAACCAAGTGGTAGTTTCTGTTAAAATTATTTTTTCATTACAAAATTCATCTAGTAGTGATAGCCTAGCTATGGCATGCCTTTAAAAATATACATTTTAAGAAAAATATTATTCAGTGTCAGCATGGCTTCCATTAACTATTAACATTAGAGATAGTTTTGGATTTTTTTAATCGTTGACACTTTAGAAGAACAAAATATGAAAAAAAAAAGAGAAATATATATTTTGAAATTAAAACTATTTTCTATTTAATACTAATTTGTTAAAAATATTTCTTACAATTTTTTTTTTCAAAATAAAAATTTAATATTTATAGAAAAAGTTTACCTAAAAGTTCTTTGAAGTGATATAATTTACTTAGTGAACGACTACCATATACTTTTAGGCAGTGGAAGTTTAACAAGAAAATAGTATCACATTGGGAAATGATATTCTAATGGAACACAGTTAAAGGTCCTGGAAATAGTTTTATACCTGTTATAAAATTAATGAAATGTTGCTGAACATGGTGCCCACATGGTGAAATTTGCGGTAGGTGGCAGAAAACGATAGTATTTGGATGTCATGGCTCGCATTGAAAATGTTGCAGTGAGGGTACGTGTAATGTGAAAGAATATACACACTGTAAATTCTTCTTTGTAAGTGTTACTGATATAATATACAGTCTAACAATGGAACCAATATAGCAGTATAGAGAAAGGAAAATTACAAAGAACTTTAGAAGGAAGAATCACACACCCCACTTTCCCCACTTTCTCCCGTCTAACCAACAATGTGTGCTAACAAAATCCTCCCAACCAGAATTAGCTATCTGCATTCTCTTACTCTTGCGTAGGTCATCAGTTCACTGATATAAAGAGTGTTCACATTTATTTTAGAAATTCTATATTAATTATATTGTTGATGAAGATATAGACGTTGTGGATGAAAAAAGTGAAGATTTTTTACATTAATTAGTTATCACGGGATGAAGTATGTTGTTTTATTAAAAAAAAAATTGAATTCTTTGGTTCCAAGCATGATAGATGTAGAAACTATACATATATTTATTTAGACCATTGATGTAGTATATGTTGATGTATTTTAAAAAAATAGTTATTTATACTTTTTACCATCTATAATTAAAATGACAAAATATATATATATATATATATATATATATATATATATATATATATATATATATATATATAAACTCAAATAATATCACTACTGTAACTATCATAGACAACATATATTTTTATACTCTAAGTTATAAAATTATATTTTTTAACTTAGCAAGAGAAGTAAAATATTGTAAGGAAAATGAGAAGCTAAAGAAGTGATCATGCGAAGAAGTTGTAAAGGAGGTTCACATGCATTAAGAGAATGATTGAGGTATGACTGAAAAATAATAATAAAGTAGGTGAAGGAGAAAAATTATTATTATATCACAAAATAAGATAATAGAAAAGGAAGAGTTCTAACATAATTTTAAAGAAAAGAAGTATATTGGTTTCCTATTTTAAGAAATTTTTATATCGGTTGACCTTTGAACTAATGTTAAAAGTTCTCATATTTTATATTAGGTAAAATTTAAATCATTATAAAAAGTAAATAATACATCAATTCTTTCTATAATCAATGTAATATTTAGATTCAAAAGTTAACCAATGTAGATAATTGTTCTAGTATTTAAAAAATTATTATCACACTAATTTTTATACCAATTTCTTGATAATCGTTATTATATAGATAATGTAAAATAAGCTTTTTTTCATAAGTGATTATTGGATCAACAATCATGTTTCTAGTTGATGATGCTTTATCCTTTACTTTCATGTCATATTCTAAATTTATTCTCTTATCATTTGGCGCTATAAAAATACAATCCCAATTAATATTAACGATAAGGTTGAAGTTGAAAAATTTGATCATGTTAGAATAGTCTTCTTATGTAATATTATTCAATCCCTCAACACTGAGTGTCGTTGGTTGTCCTTGAGTATAGTTTTCATTTTCAAAATTGCAAGTGGTTTTGTGACAATATTTAATTTAATTCTAAAAATTAGAAATGAAACATATGACTACCAATGATTTCTAAGACACCATTTTAATTGGAAAGGGTGAAAGATTAGGCAAATACTAGTTGTTGAAGACATTAACAATTTAAATGTAACATTTCCAATATGTTCACTAAAAAAATAACCAAAACACTTTATATTCAATTTTTTATTCTTCTTTAAGGCCACTAAATGTTAACTGACCAATACTTGATCATTCTCATTGAACAAACAAATCCCTTTTTTCAACATACTTCACAATATATCTTGGGTATTGTATAAATTTTGTTTCAATTTGTTCAAAACTTCATCCCTTTGCATTAATAACTCTTGAATTGAAAAATGATCATTTTCCTACTATACATATTTTGCAATTATTTGACGCTTACGACTATACACAACCTTTAAAAGGGTCATTCATATATTTGTATGAAAAGTTGTATTGTATATTAGTGTGAAAAAAACACAAAAAGGGAGGGTTAACATATGTTTTTAAAACTTTTTTTCTTACAAATTTTCACAAATATAATCTAAACAGATATTGGCAGACTATAGGTTTTGTTAGTCATATGAACTAACAAATATTTTTACAAACTAAGTTTAAAAATCATCTTCTTCTTTGAGTTAGTGCAACAAATATGATATGCAATACTAAGATAAGAAAGGAAAGAAATTACTCAAGATGTTTTTATATTGGTTTGTCTGTACGTCGAGTTCTCAAATAACTATTTGATTTCCATTAGCAAACTAACGCTACAAGATATAAATGTATTCCTTCGGTTTGTAGACATTCTTGGTTAACCCATATGAATAGTATTTAACAATAAGTCACTCCTATCCCAATGATTAGTTGAACAACTTATTAGGTCTTGATCAAATAATCTTTACTTGAAATATGAAAAGTGTAAACCCCTATAGAATAAACAGTCTTTTCCAGTGTTGACAAAGCAAGTGATGGAGAGTTGGTGAAACAAAACAATTTTAACTCGAGTTCCAAGAAATTGTTGATGTGATAGAAGCTTTAAAGCGGATCTTCTTGGTCAGACATAAGGAGCGAACATTCCCTACAACATAGAATAAACATATAGATATTTGTGAGATGATGTTAGCTTAAAACTATATGTGTATCAAATGATCATTAAATGCTTATTAGTTGTAAAAGTAAGATTGTGTTAGTCTAAAAGCGTCATTTTTTATTTGTTATTTGATCAAAATTTGTCTTACAAATAAAATATGACCATGATTAATTTTTTGTTGTTTTTAACACTATCAAAATCATGAGTGTTTGACTTTTCCTTAACACTTAATATTCAGTACATGGAAATTATTTGACCAAAACCTCATGAGTATCATGAGTAAAAATTGTATTACATGTCTAAATAACTATTCAAGTCCTTTGATTACCCATTATTTTAAAGTTATGATTGATAATCATATTCTAATATTATCTTACTTAAATTAAAAAGATGTTATCTCACTTAAATTGAAAAGATTTATCATAAATGACTTGTAAAAATTTTGATTTTGTTAAAGACGATGTTTTTAAAAATATTACATAATTTAAGACTAATTTTATAAAAGTTTCAATCACCTATTTATTAGAGAAAATTATCTTTTAAAAGAGTAAAATGAACATATTTTCATAGTTTATCTATAATGATCATGATGATAAATAAATTCATTACAGGCTTCTAATGAAATCTACGGCCAAATTATCTCAAATCCAATTTGAACTAGACAAGGTTTTGCATCAAAATAAAAGGTAATGTATTATAAAACTTGTTGACAAACCAAACAATTTTGAAAAGAAAATGTTCTTGTGCATTATTGTCCAATAAAATTGAGCAGTTATCTTATTAAGTTTATGACAAAAGCCTAGGCGACTAAGTTATCTTAAACTGTATATTAGGATGTGGAGTTTTGCCTTGAATGCAGCAATCCATTGCAAGGGAATGATAGTTAACATTAAAGATAAATTAAATTAGTTAATATTGATGCTCACTTGAGCATATCCTCGAGGAAAAGTAAAAATCAGTCAATTCCATCTAATAATAAAATCAGCTATTGAATCTCCCCATAAGTTAAAACGCCTAACATTATAATTTCTAAAATAACATATATTAAAGATATATTTAATACTTTTTTTATAAAAAAATATGATAAGAAAATTTGAGTACATATATACTCAAAATCATAAGTTTAGAAGTTTTTAAATCCACTTGATAATTTAAGTCTTTACTTTCTAAAAATAATTCATATAGTTGATTGTTTTAACTTTTATCGGTATACATTATTCATTGTCGAAACTAATGATTAACGCCATGAAAACCTTACACGCACATAAGGTGAATACTTCTTATGTTTCTCTTTTACATAGTTGTTTGATACTCCACATAAATTGGTAATTTATAGTAAAAATTATTAAAAATATTTCTTGCTATTTTATAGTAAAATTTATTAAAAATACTTCTTGCTATCTATTATATCTCTCTTTATGTAAATGTATGATATTGAAATTGACTTATATATACATTTAAACTTATAATAAATGCCTATTTCATTATATGCTTGTAATTAAAATGATTATTTTTCTTACAACATTATTACCTCGAATTAAGTATTATATAACTATTAATAAAATTAGTGAATACTTTCTGTAATATTATATGTTAAAAATATTATGTATGTAGTAAATATATAAAGTTTAAAGATGGTAAACTAAGTATAACTTTGCTAATATGATCTCAATTAATATTTTTAAGTTGAATTGAGTAAGACATTAAATTAGTTTGAGATTAGATAAACTTGAAGCATTCAATTCATAGGTTAGAAATGACCCAAGCAAAAAAAAATGTATTTATTTGTTACTTTTAATTGAAATTTATTTTTATTTATTTTTAAACATAAATTTGAGATAATATTTTTAAAAAAATTCTTCATTTTTTTTATTTCTTAAATTACTTAACTCAAAATAATCCAAGTTAAGTCAACCCACTCATATTGGTTTGAATTGGCTTGACTCATAAATTTAACAAACTCATCTGACTATTCTCATTTCTCATCTAAAATTCTCTCAAATGCAGCTTAAATTGTCCAATATTCACCTTTGCTAAAAGTAAACTGTGAATCTTGAAATGTGAGATCAAGTTATTTCAAATATCTACCATTTATCTTATCCTAATATAATAGTTAAAATGTTAGATAGTTATTGTTAGCTACTACATCCATTCTCATTTATTAAAAAAAAAAAAAAAACTAATTTCACACTAATTGAAAAAATCAATTAGCTCTATTAAAATTTATTAATATCTTAATATTCTTTCTATTTTAAACTTTATTATGATAGTGTAACAAAAGTACGACATAAAATAAAGTTAGAATATTTTAATAAAATAAAAGTAACTAAAATTTGTTTATATCTTAAAGAAGTATAATTTTTTTTCTCATAAATAAGAACAAGTGGTATTATAATAAAAGAAAATGAAGAATATGAATAATGGAATAATTGTTTTAAATTTTTCTTAGAGTAATTTGATCATTCCTTAAAAAATAATATATCCAAAAATAATATACAATAATTAAAAAAAAACAATAATCTTAAAACATCGTAGTTGTTTTCATTAAATTTATAATCTTTGTCATGCATCACTATCTATGTTTTTAGCTGCTAGACAGGGCTACTGTAATTACGTGGTTCGTTTGAAGGCAACCCACCTCAACTCAACCCTCAAACGACAAATGTAATAAATGCAACATTAGCTGGCTCTCACAATTCTTGGCAACAATGTTAAAAACAAAGGGAGAAAAACCATCAACATATGCAGTAATATATTTTCTAGAGATAAAAGAGTATTTGATATCTTTAAATTTTTTATAAATTAAATTTTTGAACTCTGATTTTTGTTTTACTTATACTTAAACTCTACTCTCTTTGTAAATAATAAATAAATATTTTTAATTTGTCCTAATTAATCTTTAAATTTTGACATTTTTTCAAATAAACATCTTAAATTTTATTTTATTTTAGTAATACTTTAATTTACCCTTTCTTTAAATATTTGTAATATTAAACTGATGACAAAGTAAATTTAAACAATTTATCATATGTAAAATTCCAATAGTATTAGTATTATTTTTATACATATCTTTTTAAAAACAATAAAACATAATAAAAATTATATTAAAAATACTAATTTTTATTATTTTTTTCCAAATCATATTGAAATGCTCGAAAAAAAATGAATAGTAAAAATAAAAATTATGGAAATTAGGTAAATAATTTAGCTTGAACCTGTTAAAAAAATATTTACAAAAATGATAAGTGTTAAGGATTTATTAGAATAAATTGAAATTTTAGTTATCTATTCACAAAATAATACAATTTAGAAATTAATGATGAAAAATCTCTCTATTTGACAAAGTTAAAAAGTTAACCAAGACAAAATTAAAGTTTAGAATGTATATTTATTAAATGGAATAAAGTTTAGGGGTTGAATGAATATTTTTCCCATGTTTTTATATGGTAGTAAATTGGAGTTCTTTTAAGAATGGGATAGTTTCAATTTTTACTCATCAGCACGGAGTTTTGCATTTTAAAATACATGTTTATACTATACAAACTTTCAATTTAATTAATAGACAAACGAATCTATAAGAAATATTCGAATTTATTTTATCAAAATTAAATATAATAAATATTTAAATGAGCATTAACTAGTAATGAATTAATTAAATTTATTATGTATATATTTGGAGTAAAAAATAAAGAAAGGAAGGGAAATCAGTGAGCGGGAGTGATGCAATGACAGTGGAAGTGAGTACAGTAAAAGTAACTACCTATGTGGTATTTAACTGTCAGTGTGGTGAATGGTTTCACCAACGAACTAACGGCTATATAACTCAAAAGAGATGAATTGTTGTTTTGGCTTATGTGTGACCCTGTCACTTCACCTAATGCATGTGATTTATCCATTTTAATACTCTCATCAAATCAGGTAGCTCAAAAAAACTAAGGGCGGATTACACCTTCCAACTCATCACCAACTATCGTTGCTTCATTTCTCATTCTTTTTTATTTTTAAATCTTCCCATCCCACCAACTTCCCATCATTTTTATGCACTCTTTTTTCTTTTACTAATTATATATCCACACATGCCTCTTGTTCATACAAAAACCTAGGGGCGAAACTACATTCAGGACTTTTCTCTGTTTCATATTTCCTCCTTTCAAATAAAAAAAAAAATAACACATTTTTTATTTCAAAAATGCATTAAATTTAACTAACTTTGCAACCACCCTGCCTTTACTCTCTCTTTTTTCTTGCTTTACATATTTTCTCGTTTTTGAGTCAAATATCCTGTATTCCTTAATCTTTTCTATTTTTAGTGTTTATCAACTGGCACTAACAATTGAACACTTAGCACTTCACGAGTATTTTTAAATTTAAGTAAATTAAAATTATAAAATACTTAGATATATATATATATATATATAAGGAAATAATATATGCATGATTGAATTAAATGAAAGATGAGTGTAAGTGGTTAATTTTTTTGGCAAAGAGAAAAAATATTAAAAGGAAATTATTCGAAGAACACTAGTCATTGAGATTTAAGAAAAACCAAATGTAAAGTAAAGAAATTCGAAATATTTAATATATTTAAATTGTTAAAGATATACAAGTAATGGTATATAAAGTCACAAAATACAATTATATATATATATATATATATATATATATATATATATATATATCATATTATAAAAAAAAAAAAAAAAAAAAAAAAATAAATAAAAAAAAAAAAAAAAAAAAAAAAAAAAAAAAAAAAAAAAAAAAAATAAAAAAATA
>Ga0099825_1005098_pt1 | contig 17011 bp, 9 predicted proteins | sample SiratroredBW_FD_76838 | JGI IMG/M metagenome (GOLD analysis project Ga0099825, IMG submission 76838) | Root nodule microbial communities of legume samples collected from California, USA - Siratro red BW | ecosystem: Host-associated > Plants > Roots > Nodule | place: USA: California | collected...
CTGTATGATCCCACGAAATTGGACAAGGTGAATCATACATGATGTGGGAAAGCCTAAACAACTCCTGAATTGGATTCACAGATGTCTGTTGCTATTGGTATGGCTGCGGGTCAGGACTTGGTGGTAGTGGAAGCTGCGAAAGAACCTCCACGTGGTGGTGGTGGTGGCTGCGACAGAACCTCCACGTGGTGGTGGTGGCCGCAAACACGAAACAACGGAGAGAGAGAGCGCGAGATAGAGGTTGGTCGAAAGGCAAGGGAGAGGGAAAGGCAATGCAAGGACAATGAGAGGGAGAGGAAGACAATGCACTTGAGGAAGAGGAAGACGAAAACGAAGGCGAAGGCGAAAAGCAGAAGCGAAGGTGAAAGTAAGACGAAGACGAAAACAGAGGGAGGGAATTTAGTTTCAGCCCTAAAAGAAGACATACAAACACGGTTGTTAGTGGCAACCGCGTTTGTATGTAGGATACAAATGCGGTTGCCACTAACAACCACGTTTGTATCCTCCTGCAAAATAATTTAAAAATTGTTTTGCAGATACAAACGCGGTTCTTGGAACAACCGCGTTTGTATCTCCTTGCAGTTTTCAAAAATAAATTAATTGTGGCCTATTATCATGGTTTTTGCTTGAACCGCGCTGGTATAGTCTTACTTAATTTCAAAAATGTCACCGCGTTGTTTTTAAATGCAGTTCATTTTTAACCGCGATGATATCCTGCCTTTAAATGTTATTTTTCTACTAGTGTAAAGCCCAAGTAGACTCGGCTCGACCCTACTTGACCTAGTGATGAGCACATTTATACTTACACTTAATCTTAGCCTTCTTAGACCATAATTGTGAAGAAAATAGTTTTAATTATAACTTACCTGATTGGATTTATTTTTACTTTAGCTTCAATTATTGGTTAATCTCATATTTTTAACAGCTGATGATCTAATTCTTGTTGCAGCGTACAATCTTATGGAAGAGTTTACTACACAGATAAATGTGAGCCTGATCAGTGAAAGTTCAATTCACTTATTTGAAATAGATTTGGAAACAAATCCACAGAATCTAGAGAATTAGAAACGAAATCTAAGAAAAAGAATTAGAGAATAAAATCTAAAAAAATCTCAAAAACAAAATCTACAAAATTTGAGAAAAGAATATTGAAAAATAATTGACAAAAATTGGAAACAAAATATGAGAAAAAAATTAGAGAATAAAATCTACAAAATTTGATAAACGAAATCTACAAGATATGAGGAAAAGATTTGGATACATTATCTAAAATAAAATCTGAATTTGAAATCTACATAGAAATAAATGGATACAAGCCATAAGGAGGAAGAGGATCACCTTACATTACACACTAGAGATGTTCTAACCTAGCTACGCCATTTTCCTTAGTTTTATAAATTCTTCTTCTTTTTAATTTTCTTCTTGTTATCCGCATTATGGATTGATTCTCTTGTGATTTCACATAAATGATGAAGTTTTGTGTAATTTAATTTTGTTTGTCAAATTCTATAATAGATTGCGCTAGACGATCTGGTTTTATTGAATTCTAATATTTGTTATTGGAAATGTTTTTAAATGCTTGTTGATAATTTAATTATATTATTTAATTAAAATTCTTGTTTAGTTTTATTTATTTTGAACAATCTCTTGTTTGCTAAATTCAAGAGGTAAAAGACTAACAAATTCATGAGTAAATGCTTGGAGCCAAGTGAGGCACTGAATGAATTGGTGTAAGCTTATTTCATTAATTAGATTTTGTTGAATTTAATTGATGTTTGTTTGGTTAAATTTGATTTTGTTTGGAAATTGAATGAATGTTAATCATATGAAAATTGATGAAGAATTAAATAATGAATAAACTCGAGAATCAATATGGTTTCTAATTCATTTTATTCTTATTTCTTTTAATTGCTTAATAACAAAGGCCCCTTTTTTATTTGTTGTTCTTTCCAATTAACATTTTCTCCATACCATACATGAATCTCGTTTAACTAAGATTATAATTGAATGCGTTGGGAGACGACTTAGACTGAAGAACCCTATCTATACTCTTATTTTGTTAACTTTTGACAAGTAGATGGCATGTGCCAAGCCCCAAACAATCTAAGATAGTGCATTAGATAGTCTACACTCACACTCTTTTATTTGATTTAAAATTACAATAATTAAATTTGACGTTGTTTTTGGAGAGTCCAATTAAATTTCAGTTTCTAGTTCACTTATTAGTTTGTTATTTTCTATTTTATCAATTTTCAATTCTTCTATTCTTGTCAATTTTAAATGAAAAAAAATTTAGTTCCTATTTTAATTTTATAAATTCGAATTTTCTTTTAAAAAATCTAATATTTTACATATTCAATCTTATTTTGTCTCCTTATATCTTATTTAATCTTTTTTTGCTTTATCGTATTTTGTCTTCCTTTATTCTATTTTATTTTGTTTCTATTTTTAATTGCTAATTTTAATTTTGTAATTTCTATTTTTGTTTTTGTTGTTTTTTTTCTTTCTATTTTTCATTTTGTTCTTTCTGTTTTTAATTTTTGTTTTTATATACTTAAGTGTTGTTTCTGTCTTTAAGACTTGGTACTCAAGTGTCTCCAATTGTGACCCACTTTTTTTTTTCTAGGAATTTACTTGGTGAACTTTCAACACCTTTTCTTTTAAGAAAAAACCTCTTAAACCAAAACTTTTTGTAAATTCATGACCTTAAGACTTCTTTTAATCATTGTTTTCTGTAAGTGTCTAAACATGTTGTGTTATGTCTTGTCTAGTGCATGACTGGAGCAAATCTAGACGATTTTATATCTTTTTTATCTAGAGATTGTTCATACATATCCTAAGCTTGTTAAGCAATAAAAAATTCAAAACTTGCATAATTCTTTTACTAATAAATTGTTTACTAATAAACCGTTTGTTAGAGCATCTGATTGTGTTACTTTATCTATCCCTTTTCTATTCTAATTTTAATATTGATACCATGGTTGAAAGAACTTTAAGATAACTTGTTGCACCTAATATTACTATTCACACTCTCTGTATTCAGTACCCTGACATAGATGTGCCATGTGAGTTGAAATCTAGTTTGATACATCTGTTGTTTGAGTTTAATGGTCTTGTTGGTGAGGATCCACACAAACATCTCAAGGAATTTTTTGCAAGACTTGAAAAAAGACTAGTTGTACTATCTACTAGCTGGGAGGATTTGAAGAGAATGCTTTTCGAAAAATATTTCCTAGAGTCCAAAGTCAATTCGATTAGGAAGGAGATATATGGAATAAGGCAGCTAGATAAAGAGAGTTTGTATAAGTACTATAAGAGATTTGAGAGACTATGTGCAAGTTGTCCATGTCACCAAATTCATGAGCAACTACTTTTCCAGTATTTTTATGAAGCCTTATATCTATGCACAGGTAGTTGATAGACGCTACTAGTGGATAAGACTCTAGTGGAAACAAGGCAGTTAATTGAGAATATGGCCTCCCACAATCAATAGTTCAACACTAGAAGCAATTTGGTGATCTTGACGAGAGGAGTCCATGAGATGGGTATGTTGTTGATCATGCAAAGATAGAGAATAAGTTAGACAATCTAGCATCTATGGTAAAACAACTACTAATGTCTCAAATAGTTGCTAACTGGTGTAGGATTTATACTTTTTCTGATTGTCCCACTGATTCTTGTCCTATACTACATAAATTTGAAGGAAATGGTGTTGAATTCCCTCAAGCTTACATTGCTAACATCTATGGTAATAAAAAACTATCTATTGATTTTTCCTTTTAATTGCATATCCTCTCAGCAACAATATAATCATGATCTTTAGTCTAACAAATACAATCCCAATTGGAGGAATCATCCAAATCTAAGGTGGGGAAATTCATCATAATAGCAACAACAAAAACCTCTTACTCGTTATTAGTCTCATGCTACTAGAACCAATAGAACCAACCTCCACATGTACATCAACAACAACAACAAACTCCATCGCCAATTGTTGTACCCTCTAAGAGTAAACCTTCTTTAGGGTAATTAATGTAACAATTAACAGTTATCGCAATCAGGATCACGATAGGGCGATAAAAAATATATTAAAAAACATTTGGATACAGATTGGAGTTACCATCATAGTTTATTATGAAAAGCTATAGGAAAACCAAAAAATTATCTACGAACCAGATTTAGGATACGGGAGTCGGTTACGTGTGGGAAAGGTATTAACATCCCTACAATGCCCGTTATAAGACGGTACCTTTAATCAAATAAGCAAAATTGAGTGTGATTTTACAAAATGTTATTTTTCCCAAAAAAATAGTTATTACAGCAACTAAAAAAAAACAAACAAATATATACTTAAAAAAATTCAAACAAAAATAATAATAATAAGAAACAAATAGTAAACAAAGATTTATTGTTTGGGCCTGACAAGGATTGACCATGGTTCTACGTATTTTCATTCGAGATGAAAAATCAAGGTTCACGTAGTTTTATTTTAAAAAATTTTTAATAGAATATTTAATATTTTTTTATTTTGAAAATTTTATATATATTTTGTTGATTATTTTTAGAAATATTTTATATTTTTTTAAACTTTTATATATTTTTTCATTTTTTACAAATTTATTTGAAATAAAACATTATTTATTAGTTTATTAAAACAAAAGGAAATAATAAAAAAATGAACTAGAGACAAATAATAAAGTTAGAAAAAAAAAACAATGAGAGGGCTAAAGAACCTAACACACAAACTGAATCAAGTTAATTTTTTAGCCAAGTGGATCAAGCCTAACTTCATATTTTTATTGTAATTTTTTTTATATATTTGGTGAGTCCAAACACTGTACCATTATTTTAATAGGCGAGCCTAAAATCTGCACCTCATTTTATTTGTATTCACTGCACACCTAAAACTCTATTGGACCAAATTTAAGGCTTTGCACTGCACCTCCCTTTGATTCATGTTGTACCCCATCAACCTTTTTTCACATAAACATAAAAAGAAAATGGGCCAGGCCAAGTCGTGTCCCGTCCTCATTGTTGATGACCTTTACCCTAATTAGGTTACACCTGAAAAGAAGAAAGGAGTGTAGTGGCACACTACCACTCCCTGCACCTCTTCCACTCCCATCACTCTTACCGCCGAATCATCACTTCCTCCATTTTCTCCATGTCGTCCCAATGCTTTCGGTAATTCTCATATTCTCAAGAAGAACTCTAACACCCTTTAGGGTTGAGAACAATGGCAGTGGCGCCGTTACAGAGCAACACACATTCAGCGTTAGGGGATACAATGGTTGTGATGAGTCCAGATGGTGAGACCGTCGCGTGACGTGATCGTAGGCTGTGGCGTGAAAACGGTTTGGGAAAAGGCTAAAGGGGCTCGAAAGTTTGATTAAAGCGCTCATGGCAGTACCCACCGTGTCATGGCAACAGCGACGATGCCGTTTGGGCAGTGCCACAATATTCACTAGTGGTAGGGAGGTATGTTTTGGATTTTAGGGTTTTCTTTGGCTGTGTTTGTTTGGAATTGGCACTTGAGTTTGGCTTCTGATATTGAGTTTTGTTTTGAATGGGAGAAATTGAAGACACTTGAGTCCTTACTTTGAATTGAAGAAATTTGGCTAATTTCAAGTTTCCTAAATTTTGGTTTTGATTTTGGACTTGTTTAGGTTTGGCTAGTATAATTCTTTTGGTTTGGGAATTTTTAATCTATTTTTTTTTTTGTATGGATTGGCTACTATTTGACTTATTGTTTTATTTGAGATTATTTTAAGAGGGTTTAGGATTCTTGTTGAGTGCTCTGATGTATTTGCTTTCATGATTCACTGATATTTAGGGGTTTGGAAATTTGTTGTTTAGGAATGTTTTGGGATGGCTGAGATGGAGATTGTGACAGAACCCAACAACCTCTTGGTTTTCTTGGGATTGAGTGTGGATAAGTGCTCAGTGGTTCTATTTAAATATTTGTTATTCTCTGTGGTTTTGAGTTTCTGTTTGAGTGCTCTTTATTTCTCTAAAAATCGTTTTTTCACTTATGTGAATATCTCTCTTTTTATAAAAATTTTCAACCTTTCAGATCATCACCTCCAGTTAATGTCACCTTAACTGATACATTAATCAACATTATTTGTATAAGCAGAATAATCGTCAATTAATAATAAAGGTTACAAAACTGAATTTTTTGAAAGTCATCAATTCACCCATTCAAATTTCTAACTTTATTATTATTTAATTTTTTTAAAATTAATTTTTATTAATTTTAGTACACCAAAAATAGGTACCTGAAAAGGCAGCCTGAAAAATAAAAAGTTAGAAAATAAAAATAAAAATAAACATAAATAAGCATAACAATTCCTATTAATAAAACATAAAAATTGAAGACGAAAGTGTAGAGACACAGACTACTGCACACACCAATCAATAATTAATTAGGACAAGTACAAATAGTAATTTCATTTTTTCTTTCTGAGACATCTCCAATGGATTCGGCTTCACCAAACTGTGGTCTTTTTATTTTTTTCATCAGACTATATCACAACTCTCTTTTTTTCCTAAATGAACCCTATTAAATTGGGCTCCAATCAGATCAAATTATTTTTTTGACTGAACCCCTAAGGGATTAGGCTTCATTTAACTTTTTTATTTATTTCTTTTCTGCTACTTATTTTCAAAATGGACCCAAACTTTTTTTTTTTTTACTTTTCATTTATAAAAATAATTGTATTTGGCCAAATGAGATAGGGTATTGACAGTTGCCCCTCCTTACTTAAATTTTACCAAATAATCTGAACTTTCAAGAACTTCATATTATCTGAGTAAAAGATAAGTAAGGACAAAGACACTAATTTCGCTCGATTTTAAAAATAAAATACATACATGGATAGAGGCCAAGACCTCGTATTGAGACGAGAGAGTCACGAAACTTGAACTGACCTTGTACTAAGACGAGAAGGTCACGAAGCTTGAAGTGACCTTGTACTAAAACAAGAAGATCATAAAACTTCAATTTTGAGCTGGCCTTGTACAGACGAGAGGGTCATTGTTCTTCATTTTGAACTAACCTTGTACTGAGATGAGATGGTCTTTGTTCTTCATTTTGACCTTGTATTTAGACGAGAAGGTCATAAATTTTGATTTTTTTGAACTAACCTTGTACTAAGACGAGATGGTCATTATTATGCATTTCGACCTTGTACTAAGACGAGAGGGTCATAAATTTTTTTTTTTTTTTTTGAATTGACCTTGTATCGAGACGAAAGGGTCGTTGTTCTTCATTTTGACCTTGTACTGAGACAATAGGGTCATAAATTTTTGACTTTTGAACTGACCTTATACTGAGATGAGAAGGTCGTTGTTCTTCATTTTGACCTTACATTGAGACGAGAGGTTCAAAAATTTTTATTTTTGAACTAACCTTGTACTGAGACGAGAGGGTCATTGTTCTTGATTATGACCTTGTATTCAGATGAGAGGGTCATAAATTTTGATTTTTCAAAGTACCATGTATTGAGATGAGAAGGTCATTGTTCTTCATGTCGACCTTATACTGAGACGAGAGCGTTGTTGTTCTTCATTTTAACCTTGTACTAAGACGAGAGGGTCATAAATTTTTTATTTTTTAAATGGCCTTATTTTGAGACGAGAGGGTTGTTGTTCTTCATTTTGACATTGTAAAGAGACGAGAGGGTCACAAATTTTGATTTTTGAACTGACCTTGTACTAAGATGATAGGGTCGTTGTTCTTCATTTTGACCTTTTACTGAGACGAAAAGGTAATAAATTTTGATTTTTTTGAACTGACCTTGTACTAAGACGAAATTGTCGCTCTTCTGTATTTCGACCTTGTACTGAGATGAGAGAGTCATGACTTTCGATTTTTGAAGTGACCTTGTACTGAGACTAGAGGGTCATTGTTTTTCATTTTGACCTTGTACTGAGACGAGAGGGTCATAAATTTTTATTTTTGAACTAACCTTGTACTGAGACAAGATGGTCATTGTTTTTCATTGTGACCTTGTACTGAGGCGAGAAGATCAAAAATTTTGATTTTTGAACTGATCTTGTACTGAGACGAGAAGGTCATTGTTCTTCATTTTGACCTTGTATTGAGACAAGTGGGTTTTAAATTTTGATTTTTAAATTGACCTTGTGTTGAGACGAGAGGATTGTTATTATTCATTTTGACCTTGTAATGACACGACAGGGTCATTGTTTATTCATTTTGAACTGACCTTGTACTGAGACGAGAGGGTCGTTATTCTTCAGTTTGACCTTGTAGAGAGATGAGAGGGTCATAAATTTTGATTTTTGAACTAACCTTGTACTGATACGAGAGGGTCGTTGTTCTTCATTTTGACCTCGTACTAATACGAGAGGGTCATAAATTTTGATTTTTGAATTGACCTTGTATTGAGATGAGAGGGTCATAAATCTTCATTTTGAATTGACCTTGTACTGAGAATCTTTACTGGACCTTACATCGGAGGGTCATATCTTCACTAGACCTTATAACATAGGGTTATATCTTCACTGGACATTGCATCAGATGGTCATATCTTTACTTGAGACCTTAAAACAAAGGAGCTTTTATCTGAATCTAAGACCGTGCATCAGAGGGTGACTTATCTTTATCTGAGATCTTGAAACAAAGTGTCTTTTACATGAATATGAGACTTTGAAACTGATGGTCATACCTAAAAATATGAAATTGAGATCATGACCTTGTCTAAGATCAAATATCAATTACGTGAAAACGATACTCTAACAATGTCTGGAGAGATTGAGTAGACGAACACCATGTGATTGCTAAAATAAAGAGTCGAAACCTTAACAGTGTTGGAAGGTCACAACTGAAAATTGAGACCGAGATCATGTCCGTGTCTAAAATAGCATATCATGACTTGAAATCAAATCTCTTGACACTATCGATGAGATTTTACAACCTTGTTGTAGAAGTAATAAGTAGACAAACACCGTGTGAATGCTCAAAATAAAGAGTCGAAACCTTAACAGTGTTGGAAGGTTACAACCGAAGAGTGAGACTGAGATCCTGACTGTGTCTAACATCGCATATCATCACTTGAAATCAAATCTCTGGACAGTGTCGCTGAGATTGTACAACCGTGTGAGACGAATAGTGTGTGAATGCTCAAAATAAAGAGTCGAAACCTTAACAGTGTTGGAAGGTTATGAAGAGTGACACAAGATCCTAATTGTGTCCAAAATCGTACATCATCACTTGAAATCAAATCTTTGGATAATGTTGTTGAGATTGTACAAATGTTTTGTAGAAGTATTGAGACGATATCAGTTAAAGTTTGTTTCTGTTGTATGTTGATTAAAATTCTTGGACTTTTATGTTAATGTGCATGAATGCATAACATTTGATTTTTTATATGATGATTGATTTGTATCCCTTTCGAAGATGTATTTTTTAGTGCATGAAATTCTTTGATTGAATACATATATTGACGCATTAAATTTTGTAAGTTTTCTGAATGCATGAAATTTTGTTTTTTGTTTTGTTCTTTTTGTATAATGCATATATGAATACATGAAAATTTTTTTTATTTTCTTGAATGATAATGTATGAATGAAGATTTTGGATGATGAATATTTTAATATGCATTTCAAAGGATTTTTTTCTATGATTTTTCAATATGTACAAAAGATTAATTTTCAACGTTTCAAAAGGTATGGACATATTTTCAAAAGAGAATGTATGTATAAAATTATGTAGAGTCCAATGTTCCTTGTAATTATTGAATTCATTAGATATTGACTTCCATATTTGAAAACCTGAGGACATTTGAAGCTAATGTCAACATGGTTAAATTATCAACTTTTTGTTTGGAAACACTGCTTAGATGCTTGCTTGAACCTAGGGATAAAGGGTAAGTGTTTGAGGTATTTGAGAAATACTGTGAATGCACATCCTTTGACAGGATTGCCCCAGTTTTGGTGACCCAGTTGTGGTATGTTGGGCTGGCTATATGAAGGATGACAAGGGTACAAATGAAACAGAATTGTCCCAGTTGGTATGTATGATGGGATATATGTGAGGGAAGGCAAATGTACTGGATTGCCCCAGTTTGTATGGATGATGGGATACATGTTAGGAGAGGCAAAGCACTACAAGAAAAAAGCTATTTAGAGACCAATTTTTAGCTACCAAATGAAATGGTTGCTAATTATGACCAAAATAGTCATCAAATTAAATTTTGGTTGCTAAATAATTACAAAATAAAAGTAATGATTGAATTTAGTGACCAATTAGGTTAAGATAATTGGTATTTAACATTAGCTACCAAAGTTTTAGTAACCTATGCTATTAGATTCTAAATTGGTATCTAATTAAGTTAGAGACTAATTTATACTTTAATGGTATTGGTTACTAAAACCTTGGTAGCTAATGGTTTTGACTTAATTGGTCACTAAAATCAAGAGATTATTGTTCCTGTCACAATCTCCATCTCTGTCATAAAAAAGAAAACTAAACAACAAATTTCCAAAACTTGAAATCTCAGTGAATCATATATGAATCATACTTTTTATATCAAGTCAAGTGGTCTTCCTTGGCAGTCATGAGGCATGAGACCTTTTGAGCTAACAATTCTTTCATATTGATCTTATGCATATTACTTTGTTTATTAGCAATAAATAGTTGAGTCTTATCATAATTTCTTACTATGCATTGATCTTTTCTAAAAGCAACATCACAACCACTATCACATAATTGACTTATGCTAAGTGACTGTGTTTCATACTGCATGCTAAAATAACATCTTTAATAGAAGGTATAGATTTTATTCCTATCTAGCCAACTCTAAATATTCTTCCTTACTAGTTATCATAGAATTTTATTCCTCTATTCTTGCTTTCGAGATCTTAGAAATTAAATATATTTTGTATATAAAAATTTATATGTAATATTGATTTTACATATGGATTTCGATCCATATATAAAAGTTTGCATGTAATATTAATTTTACATACGAATTTTCATCCATATGTAATATTTATTAATAAATTACTATTTTTTATAGTGTTTTACAATGCCAATAAATTCATCCTGCATAAGTTTTTATGAGATCTAAAACACATTTCTTTACATCTTTATGGAGTATACAAAGTTCTCATCATAATTGCCAAAATCTTACCTAAACAATGAAGTTCATTAATAATAATTTGAAATATGTAAAATATATCTTCAATATTTTTACTTTCTTCCATGTTAGAATAACTCATATTGACTGAGTGAAGAAATTAAATTTATTTCTTTGGGCTTCCTTATGTGTTTGTAATAGATAACTAGCTTGCCTTTTATGTAGTGAATAGAAGCAATATCTTTTTCTTTCCTCAAAAATAGTGGCTACAAGAGTATAAGAAACGCAATTTACAACAGGATAATACGTCGATTAACACGAAACCAACGTAAACAAAAATATGGTGACATTTTTGTAAATATTTGAAGAGATACTACGTCGGTTAACTCAAACCCGACATAATATACCATATTCTACATTGGTTGCGACTCATAACAAACGTTGAAAAAATTGAAAAGTTAAAAATTCAATATTTGAAAACTTTGTAATGGTGCTAAAAATACTACGTCGGTTGGGAACTGACATAGTATGCAGCCCATATTATGTCGGTTGCCAGTCATAACCGACGTAGAAAAGACTGAAAAAATAAAAATTCAAAATTTGAAAACTTTGTAATGACGTTGAAGATATTACGTCAGTTGGGACTTTCCAATCGACATAATATCCTCCTCGTGGCATGCGAGTGAATTGTGGGGAAATTGAATAAAATTTGGCCAGTTACTACGACGTAGTATGTCCCTCAAGTTAAAATTAGGAATTTTAACTCTTGGGCAACATTTTTCTCTTATGCTCTTCTTCACTAAGCCTCGTTGCCTTCTCTTATTTCGCGTTGTGGGGTTCGTTTCGCATGGTGCCACTTTTTATTCTCACTAGTTTTCATTTTCATTTCGTGTGGTGCCGTTTTTTCTTCTCATTGGTTTGCATCTTTGTGTTCACTAGTTTTGCTATGGTTCATTTGGCGTGTGCAAGCTCCGCAGTTGTCTCAGTTGAGTTTTGTCACTTGATGTGTGAACCTTTCTCCGCTGCCGTGAATGCTTGATTCGACATCCTTTACCGCTTCTCTTTGCAAAAGGTTAGTAGTTTTGTAAAATTCATTAAAAATAATTAGAAAATTATTTTTGACCCAATTTTTTTATGAACAACATGATTTAGTGTATATTTGATGGTAGATCTCTTACATTGAATATATTTATCATAGTTATGGTTTCAAAAATTTAGGACAAGAAAGGTTCAAACGATCATAACTTTTGATAGAAAGCTCAGATTGAGACGCTTCAAAAATGAAAGTTGCTCGAAACGAAGCTTTTGGGAACAAAAAGTTATCCAGACACAAAATTATTTCCAAAATCCTATCATTTACTATTTCTTTTTTATTTTTTTAGTATTTTTTACATTTTTTTATTTCACTTATCTATACTTGTCAAAAAAAATTGGAAAATTGTTGTGGTGTTTTCTTGTGTGTATCAGAGATTTATCAAAGAATTCTGAAAAATTCTGATTTTTTTTTTAAAAACAATAGAGATATTACGTCGGTTGTGGGCTCCCAACCGACATAATAGGGTAGATACTATGTCGATTGAGAGCCACAACTGACTAGTATCTCTTCCTGAGTATTATCAGGATTGGTATTTTATGTCGGTGATTTATTTATCAACCGATGTAATATATGCACATACTACGTCGGTTATAAAACCAACGTAAAAAGTCCAAGACTTTCTGTGTTGCCTACATCTACATCAGTTCTGGAACCGATGTAGAATATCTTCCAGAATCGACGTAGAAAACATTTTTTCTACTAATGTTACTATATTAAAAAATAATTTATTAGTTATGTTTACTTTTGGTAATCTGTTTCAAAAGAAAATGTTTTCTTAAAATCGTGTATGTACTAAATGTTACTATATTAACTTTCATACTTGTCGATCTTATTTCTTTACTTTAAAAATAACGTAACTTTCATCCTTATCCATCTTATTTCTTTACTTTAAAAATAACGACAGAGCCCTATGTATCATTAATTACATATGAAAAATAGTTATTTTCTGGTTTTAACCAATTAAATGTAGTATTTAATAAAAAAATCATAATAAATTAAAATCATTTTACCATTTGAACAATTAATTAAATTTGAAAAAGCTTAATGTAAGTTTGATGATTTTTTTATATATAACTAACGAAATAGAAACTTTGGAGGGAACAATTGATTTCAGTTTAGAAACGAAATAGGAAACGTGAAATAGGAAATGCAAACGAAATAGGAACTTTTGAGGGAGCTTCACTGGTTTCAGTTTGGAGAGAGGTTGTTTATTGGAAAATTTTTCTTTTTATTTATTTTGAGTAAAACTTTGTGTTTTTATTTTGAGGGAATAAAAAGTGTGGGTATCGAAAAATAATATTATATATAAAGTAATATTTCTAAATGTTATTTTTTAAACTTAAAATGTGATGTTCATCAAAATGTCGATTTATATAATATAATATAATAATTTTTTTGAAATATCATATTAAAACATCATATACACGATTTTTTTTAATGAGTTGTAAATAATCCTTTTATCAACAAATTACAAATTTAAGAAAATGGTATATAAATTTGAGGAATGTCAAACCCTATGAGATTGTAAATATTAACCTACTAGAAATCACCTTAATGGATTATTGGATTTAAATAGTTGCTTAAGTTAATACTGACACAATAAACTATATCTCTCCACATGTATAAATAAAAAGTGAAACAATCATGAGTAAAATGCTATTTTCTTCGCATGTTTGAATAAGATTGTCGACCATGGCATTTCATTTGTTTCAATTCATTATTAATAACACTTTCTGCCAAATCAATAGAAGCATGTGATGCATAAAAAAAGCATCATATTAAGAACCCAACAAATCTTGAATGCCTCCATTATATATGGTCATGACATTTCCAATAGCCAACCAAAACCACACACCATTCACATGTTGTCTCATTCGAAACACCTACCAGTTTGGACAATATTTTCTTACAAACATTTCTACATTATGATTTTACAGCTTTTCCTTTCTACTAATGTTAATTTTATGGAATACTTTCTTCTCGCTACTGTGGGCTAATATGTTTTAATCCATAGTATTTCAATTTACATGTTTAATATATAATGGTACAATTTTAAATTTAGTAAATAACTTGTCATTTGTGTGTCTCATTTAGTTACTACGCTTTATTTACTTCAAATAAAATAGTATTTCTTCAAACATAACATCATTAATGTATTATTATGGTCAAATCATATATAATACAATACCTATAAAAATTAACGTGAATAACTGTGATTAACAAGTAGGTGGAACAATAAAATTGAACAAGTAAAAATAAGTGTTATTAATAACCCTTGAAACTTCAAAATTTACCAATAAGATTCAAAATCATTTAGAAATGGCACTTTTAATTTAACAGAAGTTACAGAATACCTAACATATCAGGGGTTAAACACTCCACACAAACATATCATTATATCTTATCATATTTGGAAATCATGGGGAAGGGGTAGTTAACAGGAAACATAATGGAATCCCCCCTTAACTTTGATTGTCAGATTGGACATCAAATTTTATAATTTTTAAAATGTTTAAATATATTAAATTTAATTTAATATATTTTAAATTATTTTATTTTTAAATATTTTTTGTATAAAATATTTCAAATTTATTAAATTTTAATTGTTTTGTTTGAAAAAATATTTTAATTACTACCCAATGTAAAAAAAAAATTAAATATTAAATCATTTTTAGCAATTTAAAATGTCAATATTGATAATTATCTTTAGTAGATTTTGGTTGACGTTATTTTTTTATCAGAGTTTGTCAAGGTTTTTTCTTCCAAGACTAAATGAACTTTTTTCTTTATTGATGTTTGACTGAAATGGTTTACAGTTTATATCCAACATAATTATTTAGAATGATATTAATAATGATATTTTTTACATTTTTTATTAAATTTTCTTTATCTACGTTTTGCTCATGTTGGTTGAAAATTTTCTAATTGACTTAGAAAAATTAATCATAATTAATGCTAAATTGTCATATTCAAGAAATGTATATAGTTAACATTAGGTGGAGTTTGGACAAATCTATTACTCAATCTAATAAAAAGTTTTAGATTGGGCTGAATTAAATTTCTATTTTTTTATTATACCCAACTTAATCTTAATATAATTAAGTTCATTAGGTCACAAGTTTATTATATAAGTTTAAATGTAATTATATAAAGCTTACTCAGTCAAAAAAAAAAGAGAAAAAACTACACTCAATTTATTTGGATTATAATGAGTTATTAACACCCTATCATCATGCTAAATAATTCATTGTTTCTCCATCACGAATCTTTATTCCGATTCTGTGGTAGCTAAATAATTAATATCCTTCATCACAACCCAAAGTGTAAGCATGTTGGCCACATCTATACATTTATGACTTCACCACCTTTCAAAGTTTAGTTGAGGAATTTTTCATTTAATATTTTCCTTCACACAATAATGGTAGTATGGAGCAAATGCATTGCCACTTGTTTATGCATAAAATAAGACAACATTGATCTTTATAAGGTAAAGATTTTATTATTAGCTTACTGGGTTTAATTGAGATGATAAATGAAACATGATAAATATAAAAAAAAATGATAAATATAAAATTAAAATAAGAATTTGGCTGAAGAAAAAAATAATCTTAAAAGAAAAAAGTAACTTTAAATTTATTAGGATGAATAGGCCAGTTATATTTTACAATATCAATTTATATAAAGAAATGTTGTGTTTTATTTCTTTTAGTTTTTTAAAATAAATAAAAGTTGTTTCCTAATTTAATTTTTTTAAATATAAAATCATGATTTTATATACTACTTTAATTATTTACGGAAGCAATTTTAGTAGTAGAAAGGTGTTAGAGAATTTTATATATGTACATACACATAGAGAATTCCTCCAACCTGAACACTTTTAAGAGTATTTGTTTTTTCTAATGTATTTCGACTAGGGACTTTACGTTTATATATAGAGTTTCATCACAGAAAATTGATTCCCATTAATGTGAATATCTTGATAGTAATTTCTTTTCCATTAAGTTAATATATATATATATATATATATTAGTTGAAATATGCTAACAAGATATATTAACGAGTGTAAGAAATGAAATAATGATTGAGAAAAGTTCATATTTAGGAAATTAAAAAATCCAATATTTCATACAGTTTATGATATGTATAACACTAATAATTTCATGTTTACACCGAAAAGTTAATCACATGAATTATTATACTGAATTCTCAAGATATATTAACGAGTGTAAGAAATGAAATAATGATTGAGAAAAGTTCATATTTAAGAAATTAAAAATTCCAATATTTCTTACACTTTATGATATGTATAATACTAATAATTTTAATCACATGAATTATTATACTGAATTCTCTAATAAAATTATTATTACCTCATATATTATAATGTAACTATTTTCAGTAAAAACAAAAATTAAGGTTTTAATGTGTTATTTAAGAAGTTATTTTGTTCACATATACTATTATCTTCTAGCATTAGAGAGTTTGGATCAAGACATGAAAACTTATTTTAATTCATTAATAATACTTTCACTCATTTAACATCGACATTAAAACTGATCTTAAGTATGGTCTTCAATAAGGTGTTATTAGAATTCTAGAATTTCAACCTTTGTTTCTAAAGGGATATTGAAAATTACTTAATTTCAGAATTTTTGAGACTTCTGTTTTTTTTTTTTTTTTTGGAAATACATTTAAAAATTTATTTTTTTTTTGTAAATATTTTTTTTTTAAAACTTTTATTTTTTGATTTAAAAATTCATTTTTTTTTTTTACTTATTTACTTTTTTTTTTATAAAAAAATAAATAATATTAA
>Ga0099825_1005100_pt1 | contig 17007 bp, 5 predicted proteins | sample SiratroredBW_FD_76838 | JGI IMG/M metagenome (GOLD analysis project Ga0099825, IMG submission 76838) | Root nodule microbial communities of legume samples collected from California, USA - Siratro red BW | ecosystem: Host-associated > Plants > Roots > Nodule | place: USA: California | collected...
AAATACCCCTTTGGGTGGGGTGAAAAGACAATAATCAATAAAAAACACAATAAAAATGGAAAAAATGAAATTTTAATTAACCAAAACAAAAAAAAAACCACATAGGAAATAAACAAATGCAAAAAAAAAAAAACAAGGCCAAGACAAAAGCTCCCTCCCTAAACACCCACACAAAAAATATTAAAAAAATAAAACTACTCCAACAACGTTCACTCCTTAAAAATAAATATAAACAAAAGACCAAGTTATACAGACCAAATTTTGTTTTTAATCTGCAAAACACAACCCAATAGTTATTTAAAATAAACAAAACACAGATTGCAATCATACATATAATCCAATCCTGATTAGATCGTAATTAACAATTATCTTAGCCCCTACCCAGGAGACAGCAAAACCTGATTAAAAACACACAACACATTACCAACAATACCCAATCACAGCGTGTTTGAAAATCCTTTGAGAACAAACCTGAAGAGAGACAAAACTCTTCTCACATTCGACATATCTCAAATCACATCCAAGAGGTTAAAATAACATCCTACCAGTCTGCCCACCCTCCCAGACACAAAAAAACGTGCCACGCCCCATTTTTTCTCTACACATTGATTAAACAAGTGCAACCCTTTTGATCACGAGGAAGAAAGAACCGAAAGAAACCGACTTTATAGCATGCAACAAATTCCCCCCACTGAAAAAAATACCCTTGTTTACTGTGGTCAAATCCAGCTACCTCGTGCCTTGTAATCGGGTGAGTGGGGCATGTTGTGGTGTGTGACAAGCAAAGGGTAGTAGTAGTAGGACTTGGAAAAGAACACAAGTAAGAGAGACCCAGATGAAGAAAAATAATGCAAGTGGTATACCAGTACTTGTTGTGGATGTTAAGGTACTGATACTGCTGCTACTACAACCTCAACAAAAACAAAAACAATAGCAGTAGTTGTTTTGTGTTGGAGAATATAGAGAAAATGGAGAGAGAAGAAAGAAAGGGTGTTGGATGATGATATGTATGAGAATTGAGAGGAGTGCAAGCAATGTGGTTTTGTTTGAAGGAATGAGAGGTAAACCACAAACCATAAAAGGAAAAAAAGAGTATAGCGCCGTTGTTTCGTGAGGGAAGAGAGAGAGAGAGAAAGAGGGTCCACGGTTCTTACATGAAGAGAACTTAGACGCTCTTTTGATCCGAGATGTCTTTGTCAGTCTCACAAAGATTTGAATGTTTTGTATTCGGTCTCTCTCTCTCCATAGAACACAACAATACCATTTTTTTTTGTTAGGTGGGTTCTCTTCTCTTTGGTGGATAAATAATATATAGACAAAAGGGGAAATATTTTCCACGCTGTATATTGTCGCTTCCCTTATCAGATAGGAAAAAGATAATTTCACACCATCAGATACTCAAGTACTTGAAAACATTATTTTTTAATTAACTTTAAATTATTAATAGTTAAGTAAAAACTGAAATAAAACACGTGAACCAACTTATACGACTTTATTTAACCCTAATCAACGTGAAAAAAAAATTATTGAATTTATGTATATGTCTTGATCTAGTTACTAGACATAATGAATTGAGATTTTGAATTTATTTAATGTTTTTTTTGTATAATAAGTATTTTAAAATTGCATAAAGTACTATGCTAGTCTGGGCAATGTAAACAATAAATATTTATTTCATATAATTAGATTTAAAAATTTAAATATTGAAATTATATTATAAGTAATATTTCTGACAAATAGATATTTTTCAACATATAAAATATATTCTAAATTCATAATAACTCAGGTGAAAATCAATGCAATTGAAGTCATGCATATATATGTCTGAATCTATTTACTAAACACAATGAATGTAGATTCTAAATTAATGGAGTATCTTAGGATATGCAATATACATAACCAATATTTATTTTTGTACACTTAAAAGTTGCAACAAATATTTTTAACATATAAGATATGTTTTAAATTTATAATAAATATTTTGTATATAATTTGATAACATTGGTGAAACTAACTTAATGTAATTAAATTAATGCATGTATCTGAATCTATCTATTTGACATATGTAGACTCTGAATGTATTAATGATATTTCCTAATAAGGAATGATTTTAATATTGTATATATAAAGAAGTATGTTAGTATATGTAATATACACACAAAAATATCATTTTAAATAATCAAAATTGAAGTAAAAATATTCTTTAAATTTATAAATTATATTATAATTAATGTTTGTGATAAATAAATATTTTGAACATATAAAATATATTTTAAATTTATAATAAACAGTTTATATATGATTTAGAGAAACATAGGTAAAAGTTAGTGTAATTAAACTAATGTCTGAATCTAATTACTAGACATAATGAATGTAGATTATTAATGTATTTAACATATTTTCGCATAATAAATATAAAGAAATGTGTTAGTATATGCAATATAGACAATAAATGTTAATTTTATATAATTAAAATTTTGATAAATAAACTGCTTTTATTTAATTTTTTTATAAATAAATAATTTTAAATATGTACATTATACTATAATTAATTTTTGTGATAAATAAACATATTATAAATTTATAATAAATAATTGGATTAAATACACTTTTAGTCTCTAAATTTTAGTCCACCAAATTAAAAATTGTTTTCTTTAGTACCCAAATTTTAGAAAATTATATTTTGATCTTCTGTAAGACCCCGTTTTTATGTCTCATAAGAATGGTTTTTAAAGAAATAAAGGTTAAAATTCTAACCTATTTTTATTATATAAATTTTTTAATTTTATTTTATAAATATTTTTTTATCTCAACTTTTTTCCTTTTCATTCTCGGTCTAAAATCTTGAAACTTCTTGTTTTTTTCTTCTATCAAAATACACAACTTAAAAGACAATAAAATTTATGCCTGTCAAATTTGATCATATTTTTGTTTTAAGTAAGTTTTTATTTATATATATATCAATTTTATTTATTTTTAATAAAGTTTGCATGTATAGAGTTTTGTGCTAGCATGTGAGATTTAATTTAAATATATTTATATCTACTATCTTATAAGTATTTAGTAATTTATCTGGTTTCTAAATCAAGCTTTAGAGAAACAAATTAGGATTTGTGTAACTTCCCAAATTTTTTGATCATTTTCTTGAAGAGTAAAGGATTTAAAATAAGAGAAAGTAGCTTTTTATTTAATTATGAATGTTCCTTTTGAATCATTTTGAACAATAGAGAAATTCAATTTGCAATTTTTTGAACTATGATAACGACAAAAATGAAGTTTGATTGAATTAGGTGCAAATGATTTATTTATGTTTTTGATATATGATATTTGAAGTTTATTAGGAAATGTGAAATAAATATTTTGATTGTAATGTGTGAATATGAATTTTGAGTTTACCTAATAAAATAAAATTGAAAAGTTTGAAATTAATTTACTTGAATAAAAAAATCAAAATTTATTCAAAGTTTTTTATATTAAGGATAGACCAAAAAATAATGACAAATTTAGAAATGAACATTTTTTTTTAAGTTTGAGAACTAAAATATGGTACTACTAATTTTGGAATTCCAATACTTTAACATATTTAAACAAATGTATCATTATTTTTGTAGACCAAAACATGAAGAAAAAAAAAAAACTATAAATGTAGACCAAATTCAATAGATCCTTACTTAGTCATGAGTGACTTTTTTTAACATTGGTGTAGATATCATCTCTAACATGTCATCTTCAAAGTAAGTAAGATCATCTCTAATACAAAATTTTAAACTTTAAATTTATATTTTATAAACTTATAACAAAGGTCTTAAATTTAAAATTTTTATTTTATAAGAATTTTTATTATAGCAAATTGACTAAAAATATTGAAAGTAATTATATTTTGTATAAGATCTTGTATCTTAAAAACATATAGAACACAATATATCAATAATTAAACTAAATTTTATTAAGTTATACAAATTGAATTACAGATAAAAGATTATAAAGATGTTAACTTTTATAAGACGTAAAAAGGAACTTATAAAAATATATTATAATTGTTTAAAAATATACTGTATATGATGTGGAAACAAAATAAACATCCCTTATTAGTTTTCTTATTGGACTATCTATTATACATTACTTAAAATGAGATTTTAACAACAATTATAAATATTATTTTACAATGATTTTTCAACTATAGTTATTAAAGTCGATAAAAACAGTGTTTTCAGTTTGACAAATATTTTCATATTTCATTTTTAATAATTGTTATTTATATCACTGTTGTGTTCTTTAATAACTATTATTTATATCACTGTGGTGTTACACTCTTACTATTGTATAATAACATGATAGTTGGCCATTACCACTTTTATTATTTTCTTAATATTGATCTTCTTTTATGGTTGCTTAAATATACAATCATAAAAAAAACCCACATCAATACATAATTCATTTACAAACTATATTCATCTAACACTTAATAAAATGATGGTTCAAGATTATCTTGCATCAATATATATATTGTAACACCAATTTCATTTTAAAGAACTAGACTCTACAGAAAGAATGAGTAACAAACAGTTGTTTTTACTATGTTAAATTCTAGAAAAATAATATACATATAGATTTATCTTTAAAGTAGTTTTAAGAGAAAGTATGAGTAAAAAAAAGTTGTTCTTACTATGATGAGAAAAATAATATGCATATAGATTTATCTTCAAAGCAATTTTAACAAAAGGTACTAGTCCTATTTGTTTAGATGAACTTTTAGAATTTTTATTTGTCTTTTTTTTTCTCACATATAAGAAACAATTATAAAAGGTCATTGTATAATATAATGATAAGTCATTAACAAAGAGATATTATCATATTATACACTAATATAAATAGTTAAAGTAGAATAAGATACATAATAATTTTTGTAGTTTTTAATCATGTTATCAAATACATGCATTGAATATGCAAATGTGTACTTATATTACACATGACTTCGGATATCAAAGATATTTCTTACAAAATATTTATTGACGTTTTTTTTAAAAAATGTATATTAAGAAAATTTAAGATTTAAATATAAATATCCCACACTTAAACATATAAATATAAGATAAATTTAAGACATCTAAAGTTTGAGATTAAAAATATGTGAAATGTATCTTGGTTTATGTAACTTAAACTCTTAATAATCTATTTATATGTTTCAATACTTAAACTCACAAATTTCACATAATATACGGAACATGCAAATCTCAACTCAATATATATATATATATATATATATATATATATATATATATATATAAAAAAATATAAACACAAAAATAACACATAAAATACAAAACATACAAAACACAACTAAATATATATATATATATATATATATATATATATATATATATATATAATAATTCATACAAATTAAAACATTAATCAGTTACACACAAAAGTATACAATTTATACATATAAACCTAACACAAATGATATTTTCTATAAAAAATAAAAACTTGTTTAAGATGATTCTTCCTTTTAAGCGCACTTACTATCCTTACTTACTAATCTCTCGATCTACTCTTTCTAAACTTAAAAAATTAAAATAAGAAATAAATTAAAAAATAAATTTTTAATTATATTATTTAAAAGATACAAAAGTTTAATACAAAAGTAGTATAACTTATTCAATTAAATATTATTTAATTGATTAAAAACTTAAAAACATTTACATAATTAAGTAGATTAATATTATATATATAATAATAAAATTATAAAAAAACATTGGACTTTAACAATGTAGCTCCATTTGTGAGGAAGCATGCCAGAACAGGTGACAGATGAGGATTTGAGCACCGACACAAATATCTGAGAGCAGATTTGAATTGTGGTTTCATGAATCTGCCATCCATTGCTCATCAAAGTAGAAAAGACACCATTCTCTCATACCACCCTAGTCAAATCAATCCATATACCATATTCTTCATTCCTTTAAATAAATTAAAAAATTAAATAACACATATATTCAAATATTAATATAAATTTTTTATTAAAATATAATAATAATAATAATAATAATAATAATAATAATAATAATAATAATCTCTTTTTATTTTATGCCTTTCTAATTAAATAATCCATATTATTTTCATTCTTTTCGCACACATTTAAACTATATATAGTAGTAAAACAAGATAAATTAAAATTATCTTCGAGAGCGGAGTCAAAGTTAAGGAGGCAACAATTTTTTCATGTATCCAGGACAGATTAATTTGAAATTATTTCTTCTGAAAATTGCTTCAATAAATGAATGAAGGAAATCTGTTAATTTTTAAAGTAATTTATCACGGATAAATTAAATTCAATTTCATGTACTCCTATAAGAATTAGTATAATGAAATTTGAATTCATCAAAGAATGAAACTCTGAGTTTTGTTAACAAATAAAAGATATATTTTTCATGTCTTAGGTTTTGTTGTAGATTAATCTAATTCCACTTAGAGTAAGTAAATTTTAACTAAAAATTATATTCAAATTCGACCTTGAATTCAATGTATTATATTAACATAAATGAATACTGAGCAGAACTTAGAAATATAGTTTAAGATAATAATAAGACTAACTGACCAGTTTATAAAATTCTAAACTCAAATAATTTCTAGAACTTTTTTCAGATTTTATTTAGGAATTTAAAATTAATTAATTTCTTTTTATTTTGACCATGAACATTTGTTATTATTACACTTAAGTGTGACTAGGAATTAAAGATGAAAAGAAAGGGATCTAAATAAAATCTTAAAATATTCAAAGACTAATTGTTTGTATTTTCTACTATAATGAACAATTCCATAACCACTACACTAATAATAAATAAACCCAATGTGTCTTATATGATCTTAACAATTGCAAAAGCACACTCCATTATAGAAAATTAGGGCAATTTAAGTTATTGATTTATGAGTCATTATAGTAAAATAGTAAAGTAGTATGGCTTTAGCATGAGAGAAAGGCATAAAAAGTCAAATGTTAGGGTTGCAAATAAAATAGTTGTTAATGGTAATAAGAAACAGAAAGTTGATTTTGCAATTGCTTCTCCACGAAGGAGACATATGTGAAAGGAATGAAAAAGGGATAAAGGAATTTTGTTTAGTTGGTTTTTTATTGAGTCAAAGAAAAAATTATGATACAATGAACTTTGGATAGATACATAGATAGCTTTATAAAATAACTATTACTCATTCTATTCATGAATTGGAATATACCTAGTTGGCCACTTCCCTTTATAAAGTTGCCAATCAATGTTTTCAGAACAATGTCTAATTTTGACAAGTCTTGAATATTTTTTTTATATATTATATATATTTTGATCCCTTATTTTTATTTGGTTGTATTAAATCTTTTGCTTGATTATATATTTCAAAGGTTTTATTATGACTTAATTTATTTTTACATATTTTATCGATCCATTAGAGATTATGCATTGCTAATTAACAATTCAGACAACTTCTACGTTGAGTTATAATGACATTTTTATAGTCTGGACGAGGATGATGAATTTCTAGATTTATTTAACTACCTGTGATATTAAAATATGATTTCAATATTATTATCAGCATGACATAAGCGTCAAGTGTTATATCTTAAAAAAAAAAAAAAAATTCTACTTTCACTTATTTCATGAGATAGTTTAAGTTAAACTTTTAATTAAATTAAACATTAAAGTTAGAAAAGGTACATGATTCGTATTTAGACCCGTTCATCCACTTAATAGAAATATATTAAAAATCATGTGTTAATTTTAAATTATTTTTTTATGTTATATTCATTGAACGTGTTACGTTCTGGATTCCATTGGATCAAAATAATATATATATTAAGTGAAAAAAACTAATTGTGGGTTATGCAATTAATTTGATGAAAAAACTTTATCCATAGACAAAATAAAATTGAAGTCAATAGATTTAAATTTGAAAGAAAGAAGAACTACTGAGTTCTAATCACCTTGAGTTTTATGCTGTAAAAGTTATAAAATATTCTTAATTTTAGTTCACAATTCTGCTAATTAAAACATTTATATTCTTACAAAAGTTTGAGATATTCTTTAGCAATCATAAGGACAGTACCTTTCACATTGTGTAGTCCATTCTTTAGCAATCTTATTCCATAATTTTGCAACAGCCCAGAAGAAATGATGAGGAAAGGCAAGGTCTTATAGGTTGGTATTTATTCTTAGGGTACCCTACTCAGATATCTCATATGAACCTAAGTGAATTCAAAATGGTAAAGGGTTCTAGGAATATATACCCTTTAATTTTACAATAAAAGTTTAGAGAAAACCTTAATTACACACTTTACCACTCACTTGTTGCGTCTTTGCAAATTTTATCATATATATATTGCCAATTTTACTATCCTATTATTTTCACATTTTATCAATCTTTTAATGTATAAAAGTTTCTTAAAAAAATTACATCAGAACGTCATTTGTTCTTTAACAACATTATGTCGAGTTATTTTGTTGGTAGGTATGATACTTTCACACTGTATAAAATAAAATATAATTATTTATATTGAAATAAATTATTATTTTATTATTATATAATATTTTATTAAAAGAAATAGTGTCAAATGAAAGTAATTAATGAAGAATAATGTCAAAATAACTTTTTTTGTTTTTTATGATATGCCATTGTATATTTATAGTAACAATAATGTACGTGAACATTGATAAAATATAATAGTAAAATATGTAAATAAAGAATATTAGTAATAAAATTTACAAAATGAGAATAATTATGTGATAAAAGGTGCCATTAAACCAAAGAAAATAAATGATATTATTTTGTTACTGATATTACATAACCACATTGTGTTTATATATATATATATATATATATATAAGTCATGGCCCATGTAATGCTTCTTAAAAAGGAACAAGATATTGCTACATTAACAAGAAATTTGCTCGAAAAGAGATGACTCTCCCCATGGCCTTGGACCACAAAATCTTGAATCTAGACCAACTTCTTAAACAAAAGTTTCTACCCTACTTCATTTTTGGAACACCCTAACCCATAACATTAATCCAAAAAAGTTCATTACTTTTTAATGAAATATTATATGAACTAAATCATATATACATGCTTAGTAGAAAAAAAAAATTAAAGACTTGAGTATTTTATAAATATTAGAAAATCATAATGTAAGATTTTACAATTTTGGAGCAAATAGTTACAAATATTTTATAAATATACAATTATCATATAAAACAAGACTATTATAAGGAAATCAAATATTCATATCATAAATATAAGAAAAGTATTCAACCAATAAAATAAAAAACTATAATTTCATTTTAATAATTACATAAAATATATTCTAATATTATAAATATATACAACTCATATTAACATACCTTGTTGAAATAACTTTTGTTAACATATCGACCAATTCACATTGAGTTGATAAAAGAAATTTGTATAAATTTTTTATCAATGTATATCTCATTATTATAAGGAAGATTCATAAATTTTACATATTTAACAATCCATTTAAAATTGTATTGGTGTTGAAAAATGTAGGTGTGAAGTGAAGGGTTGGTATTACTGGCATAATGCACATGCCTCCATACATATTCACATGCTGATGCAACACACCATGTGTACCAAATAAAAGTGCTTGCATTGCACCCCATCACTCTCTCTCTCTCTTTTCTTCTTCCCTTTCTGTATTCAGAATCTAATGTGCATAAGTTCAAATCAATTTTTTTTTTTTTTCAGATTTGTAGCACAAATTCTCCCCTATATTTGGGTATAACTTCTTCACTTATAAGGAAATTGTTTACATCAATACTGGTCCTCTAAAAAATGATCAAGTGGCATGCATTTCTCCTTAATTTTAACTAGAACAGATAAATAACTTATTAAAACCATGTGCCTTACTTTACAAACATTGTAATCATATTAAGAGAACACAGATGATTTAAGTAGCACTTAAATACTTTACCCTTGTACCTTAAGGAAATAACTTATACAGAAAAAAATTTATTCAATTCCTATCATATATGAAAACTTATTAGGTTATAATTGAAATTAGTCTCTAATTCAATTACAAAAAACTTGTGATAAAATAAAAGAATTTTAAAAAAATGTTTATTTTACACCAGCCACTTCTTAACTACTATCTTTGTATTTTTATATTTTAATTTTTTCACATGTTTTTTTCATTATGTTTTTCAATTTTTACATATTTTATCAATCAATTCAATGTGTTTCAGCGTAAAAAAATAAATGGTGTTAAAAAATTTGCAAATGAAGGTTTTTTTATGTCCTATTGATAATTTTTTTGTAAAAAATTGTAAAATGTCAACGCGGCATATTTAACAAATTTATAAATATATAAAATTCAAAAATATAATAACAAAAGTAAAAATATGATTAAAAAAATTGATAAATTATAATTTTTTGGTATTGCAAAATATGTAACTAAATTTAGAAATTTACGAGCATTTATTAAAGAAGGTTAGTAACTTTCATAATTTGTTTCACAGGAAAGACCTGAAATCTTATTTATATTACTTTAAAATAGAATAATATCAAAAGCTTAATTCATTAAATGGAAAATAATTTTGATTATTATGAATATATTAAAAAACAATTAATTTAACTAAATAATTAATAAAAAAATATTTGTATATACTCTGTGGTGCCAAAATTAAAAAAGAAAAAAAATCTCCCACATAATTTTTGAAGTGACATGATTTAAATTGGGCCTATCAGTCTTGTTGGGCTACTGCAGATTTACCATGCCCAAGTTTAGCCATGACGAGGACAAATTCTTCCTGCACCCTAATATCTTCTTCCTGCACCCTAATATAAAATTTTAATTCCACAACTGACCCTATCCGGTTCATATGGGAAAAAAAATAAGAACCGGATGGCACCCCTATCCGGTTCATATTTCAAAAAAAATGACAACCGGATGACACCCCCATCCGGTTGTCATTTCAAAATAAAATGACAACCGGATGGCACCCCCATCCGATTGTTATTTCAAAATAAAATGACAACCAGATGGCACCCCATCCGGTTATCATTTAAAAAAAATTCATTTTATTTGGAAATGACAACCGGATAACATACTCATCTGGTTGTCATTTTGATTTTGAAATGACAACCGGATGGGACTATCATCCGGTTCTCATTTCCAAATCAAAATGAGAACCGGATAGAACCCATCCGGTTCTCATATATCAAATCAGAAAATTGTTCTGTTCGTTGTCGACAACGCCTAAACCCCAAATCAACTACTCTAATCAGCAATATCACTTACTAATTGCTAATAAACACAAAAAATTACTTACTTATTGCTTGTTTTAAGGATTAATCAAAGATTTGGAAACAGATGTTAAAATAAAACCCGGATGAGATGCCATCCGATTTTCTTTTTTTTACGTTATGAATCGGATGGGTGTGCTGGGGTATTTATGGAATTAAAATATTTGTATTAGGGTGCAGGAAGCGTGTATTAGGGTGCAGGAAGAATTTGTCCATGATGAGCCTTTAATTCATAGTTATATTAAATGTTTGGTATTTTTTTATACCTTATTTTTGAACAATTTTTTTTTATTGAGACAAACCCTATATCATTCATGCTCTTTATATTTTTGGCTTTTGGTTATTGTCTTGGGCTTTAACCGTTTATGGACGAGTGATTCTTCCTGCACCTCCATGACGACTTCCTGCACCTCCATAGTTTTTCAAAATTCTCATTTTGGATATAATGAAAAGACTAAAATATCCTTCGTCTACAATCCATAGTATAAAAATTTTGAAACACATTTCAAATTTTTAAAATTTTTTTTGTCAACCAGCAAAAAAATTTAATTTATTTTTATAAATACTACTGCATAAGACTAAGGTGATAACCACTACACCATAACAAATTGCTGATTGTACAACTTGCAAAACAAAACAATTTATAAATACATTGCGGGTTACAAAATTTTTTTAAAATGTATTGCAGGTTGTACAACCCGCACTGTAAAAATACAAAATTTTTTTAAAATGTATTACAGGTTGTACAACCCGCAATGTACAAATTTTAAAAAACGCATTGCGGGTTCTACAACCCGCAATGTGTTTCAAAAATTTTACACTATGAGTTGTAGACAAGGATATTTTGGTCTTTTCATTATGTCCAAAATAAGAATTTTGAAAAACTATGAAGGTGTAGGAAGTCGTCATGGAAGTGCAAGAACAATACTCTTATGTATACAACATCAATCGATTCTATTTTCACACTACTAATATGATTGATGAAGATATATCTCCCCATTAGATAATGACAATTTTTAACATCATTCAAAATATTTTGTATAAAAAAATCTTGAACTTTGATTTTTTATTTTCATATTTTCATTTATAAATGTTACTTTTAAACAAAATTAAAGAAAAGGTAAGTATGGTTTTACGGGAAACACAATAGATGTATAATTTATTAAAGATATAAAGAAGATAGATGACTATTTCGTGAATGCTATTTTGTTAAAAATATATAAAAAAAAAAAAAAACTCATTTTAAAACTAGAGAAAAATGTAAGTGTCATTTAATTTGAACTCAGGAAAAGTGAGTACAATATCACCTAAAGTATTTATTGTATTATTTAATTATATACTTGAATATTTTAAGTTATTAAATTAAATTATCATATAAATGAAATTTCATTATTTTTTATAGAATCCCGTGAATATCACAGTTGATGATATAGTGAGATAAAAAAAATAATAAGCGTAATAAAAAATATTAGATTCTTGTATTCAGGAATGTCATCTTTTATTCGATTCTCGAATCAATCTTTCAATTTTTGTTAGAAGACAAGTTAATGGTGTTACTCATTTTGTAGTTAGGACTACACCATCTTATTAATACCATTATTGACATAATTATTATTATTATTATTATTATTATTATTGTCTTATAGACCCTAATTATTATTATAATTATTTTTTATTTTATCACTACTATTATTACTTATTACTTCAACATGCATCATTTTACCTTCCACATGTATATGAATTATTAATATCAAAGTTATTACGGATAATTATTATCATTATTATTAGTTTTAGCACTCAAAGAATATATTTGACTATATAGGTGGCAAAAATTGAGTTTTGTTTTTGGTTTCCTTGCTTATTTAAGTATTCAAATAACATTCAAATAAAGATATTGATTATTTGAGTGACCAAGGATAATTTAAGTAAAGAAAAAATCATATAAATTCTTTCTTTTTAAAGAAGGAGCTTACTCAAAGGGTTTTCTCTCTTTTAAGAATAAAATAACTCAAAGGATACTATTTCACACAAGCAATATTCGTTTACACAAAGTAAATATAATAGATGTTAATATATGAATCTAGACATAATATAATATTCTAAAAGGTTATGTAATATCATATAGTGATTCAATTTTTATGAGTTCTGTGAAAGATGATATATGATTGACTATTTTTTTAATATAATTGATATGAAAATAAAAAATTAAATGTTAACTTATCCTATTTTTGGTTTTGTTGTTTTATAGTTATGACGCATGAAGAGATAGAAATGTAAGTGTAGAATAATTTTGTAGACAACTGTAAGGAGATGGTATTTTATGTTTTGATGTATATATTTAAATGTATAAGCTTTACAAGTAATGTCTTTTGTCCATATATATAAAACTTAAATGTGAGTAAGAATTTTATCTTTTGAAACTGAAAGCTATCTTTTATTTTATTTTAGTGGGTTGTTACAACTGAGACTTTATAGTATAAATAAATGCATTTAAACTTTTATTAAATTCTAGTAATATGCTTTCTCAAGAATAAGAAGAATAACAATAAATATATAATTTAAAATATATATATATATATATATATATATATATATTATAATAATCTCATTTTTTTTAACAAATGTGTGATTTTAATCACTTCTTTCGTTATTCAAAATTACTTTTTTCACTATTTTAAAGTTTTGTTTAAGGTGTTTTTTTTAAATAATAATAATTTTTTATTTTAATAAATTACTCATAAGATATCTTATTTAATCTTTTTTTATTTATACATCATAGTAAATACATATGCAAACTATTTCAATTTTTAGTAGAGTAAAAGTTAAATGTTAAACATGTATTTAATGTTTTTTCAAACTTTAGAAATGAAATTTAACTAGAATCAGAAATCTCTAAAAGATAGAAGACTTAGAAAAAAAGAATAGGAAGAGAGTATAAAATAGAGAGTACTTCCTTTATTCTATTTATTACTTTTCTAAACTGATAGCACTTTACTAAAATAGTTTAACTGTTTTAATTAGTACTTTGTTTAAATAAGAAAGTAAAAAATAATTAATTTGAGGACTAATTTTAACTAATTTAAATGTTACTGTTATTATAAGTTTTAAATTGATTGTATAAAAAAAGTTTCAAACTATCTTTTTTAGGAAAATACATTTAAAACACTTTAAGACATGAAAGTCAAATTCGTTTCAACTATATTTTAATGTATTAATTAAAATAATTTTAAGAGAATATTATAAAAGGACCAAATATTTTTCTAAAAGGAGTTATATATAGGGAAGAAAGAAAAAAAAATCAATGTTTCTTTGTAACGAAATTCTAAATGTGAAATAAAAATTAAAAAATTCCAAATGTTCTTATTTTAGGAAAAAAATAGGACACGAAAATTTTATAATCAATACTAATTAAAAATAAATATAATATTAAATTTATATTGTATTACTTCTATAATTTTTCATGCAGATTTTTTTTATGTAAATTTTCTTTAAAAATTCACAGAAAACTAGATCTTTTTATAAAGTGTCACCAAATATTCATAGGAAAAGTTCTACCAATGAATATCATCAATGAGAAAACAATTTTTAAACAATTTAGTTTAAAATTTACATAAATATTATTGACTGTATTCTTAAAACAACCAACATTCCCTTTATGCAAATGAGAAAAAAAATATTCACAACTCAAATTTTTGCACTGTATTCTTTATTATGCTCAAACTTGAACAATATTCAGTATTTTTTTATGCACTTAATTAAGGTTTATATTCACAGACATTAAGTTTAATAACTATTTTGTTAATCTCTAAATGAACTTGCATTAATTAACCCTTACGCGTTTTGGAAGTGAGAATTATATAAAGAAGTACATGAAGAAATCAAGACAAACCTTTCAGAAAAAGAGAGAACAATGATTTGCAATTTGTCTTCCCTTGTGTTTGTGTTCTTCTTGTTTGGTTCAAGCTGCTATGCAATCTCAGAAAGTGAAGCAAAGATGATCTGCAACAGTACTTCCAACCCTCCATTTTGTTCCACTCTTCTGAGTTCAAACCCTAATTCAAGCCTTGTCAACCTTGCTCATCAAACCCTAGTCATAGCAAATGCAAATGTGAAGAACACAATCAAATTGATCCATGATCTCATTGCTCAGAGTGAGAAGAATCCGGAGGCAAAAGGGCACTACAAATCGTGCTTGGAGAATTTTGGTGCAGATCATGGTGCCCTTTATGCTATTCACTCTACTCAAGAGTTTCTTCACAAAGGAGATTACAAAGGTATGAATCTTGCAGCTTCAGGAATAATGGATAGTATTGAATATTGCATTTCAGGAGAGTCACCAACTGATCCTCGTTTCGATGATCCTTCTGTTCTTCCCATGTTTGGTGCAGTTATTAACTCAGTTGTTGATGTTCTTCTTGTTATATCAAACCATTTAGGGCACTGATTGCAAATAATATATTGTTCTGCAAATAATTACAGAAATTTAGTTTTTTCAACATAATCATGCTACTGGTATATGATATTTATTGGCTTAGTTGATGATTGTTTTTTCTAGGAAAATTCTGCAGATTATGTTGTGTTTTTACTTTTTAATTGGTTCTTTTTCATCCAAAATATTTGAATATGAAATTTTTCTTAAAAAGACCAAATTGAATATCACTTCAACCAACTACTTGTCAATTCAACCTTAGTCTCATAAAGTTCATTTGATTCTTTCTGTAATTCTCATAACAATTGAAAATAAGGATCCATTAATAATTTTTTTTAAGAAAGTAATCCTTGTGGGTTTGTAATATGGGTTGAGTTTGAGCAAATTTATCACATAATAATCTATTTTTTTATCAACAACATAATAATCTAATAAAAATTTTGGATTGCGTTGTCTCAATAAAATAATTAAATAATGGCTATATTAGTATTATTATTATTTAATAATTTTTGTCAAGATTGAGATAATCTGTATCATCGTGGTACGGAGGCAATCTATTTTTTTATAATTATTTTTTATGTTATTTTTAATTAAACAATTTTCTTTTTTAATAAATGAAATATCATTTTCTGTTTAATAAAATGAATCTTTTGATAATTATTTTTTATGTATTTTTTTAATTAGAATAAAACTATAAAAAATAGATATATCTTTTGATAGATGTTTTTGACCGTATCTTTAATTAAACAATCTTACCATTTAATAAATATAACAAAATTTATTTATTTAATAAAAGAAGTAATGGGACATTCTCTCTCTATTTAAAAATAACTACTTAACTTTTTTACTTGAAAATAACAATTACATATATCATTTTAACATTATTTTTATAAAATTATATATATTTCTAAACTTAATTATTTTAATATTTTTATATTACTTTTACAAAATTATATATTTTTAAATTTGTATTATTTTAATATAATACACGTGCATAGAAACATGTGTCTCTTCACTTATTAAAAAGAGATCAGATCAAATTTAATGACTTAATCAAAAACTTAATTCAATTTATGTAACTTGAATTGAATTAAAATTTTGTCAAATATTCTTTGTTAAGAAAACCTTCACCACCCCTAAACCCTTATTCCCTTCTTAAGAAAATAAAAAAAAAAAAAAAATATATTTATATATTTATATATATATATATATTTAGTTTTTTTTTTTTTTTTTTTTTCTTTTTTTTATTTTTTTTATATTTTGATAGA
>Ga0099825_1005104_pt1 | contig 17003 bp, 15 predicted proteins | sample SiratroredBW_FD_76838 | JGI IMG/M metagenome (GOLD analysis project Ga0099825, IMG submission 76838) | Root nodule microbial communities of legume samples collected from California, USA - Siratro red BW | ecosystem: Host-associated > Plants > Roots > Nodule | place: USA: California | collected...
ATTATTTTATATATATATATATATATATATATATATATATATATATATATAAAATTTGATTTCCGATTACATAACAAATTATCAATTTAGTTCCTATAAACAATGATTAAATTAAAAGTACATTAGCCAAACATGAATTACGTTAAGAATGTATAAAAATCAACAATGGTTTATGCATATAAATTTGATTTTAAATATTTTATATGTGAAAATCAAATTAAGAATTTATCATAGGAAGAAAAAAGTTAAATGGTACATCTAATTAGTTTTAGATAGAATAGAAGTGAATTATTTATTTCCACGAGGAGAAGTAAATGAAAATGAAAATGGAAATCTGGTGGTGAGGAGGATATTGAGAAAAGGAAGTAGAATGAAACAAATTACATTGAAGAATATGAATGGAAAAGTAAATAGGATTAACCCGAAGTATATATAGCGAGAGGAATCAGAACGCAGTCTAGTACTTGTAACGGGGATATGCTCGATTCGAGGGTGACGAGGGATCGCAGATCTGAATCTCATCTTCCCAAAACCCTCATTCCTCTTCTTCTTCTTCTTCTTCTTCCCCTTCTCCGATCTCACTCCTAACCAAACCCTAACCGCATCACGCTCTTCCCAACATGTTGACCAAATTCGAGACAAAGAGTAACAGAGTGAAGGGTCTGAGCTTCCACCCGAAGCGCCCATGGATCCTCGCCAGTCTCCACAGCGGCGTCATCCAGCTTTGGGACTACCGCATGGGAACCCTAATCGACAAGTTCGACGAGCACGACGGCCCCGTCCGCGGCGTCCATTTCCACCACTCCCAGCCTCTCTTCGTCTCCGGAGGTAACTGTAACTAACTCTTATCAGATCTGCGCATTTTTCCTCAGATCCCTACCTCGCTAACCCTAATCTCGCAGGGGACGATTACAAGATTAAGGTCTGGAACTACAAGCTCCACAGGTGCCTCTTCACTCTCCTCGGACACCTCGACTACATCCGCACCGTCCAGTTCCACCACGAGAACCCCTGGATTGTCAGCGCCAGCGACGACCAAACCATCCGCATCTGGAACTGGCAATCGCGCACCTGCATCTCCGTTTTGACCGGTCACAATCACTACGTCATGTGTGCCTTATTCCATCCCAAAGAAGATCTCGTTGTGTCCGCCTCGCTCGACCAGACCGTTCGCGTTTGGGACATCAGTTCTCTCAAGAGGAAGACCGCGTCCCCCGCGGACGATATCCTTCGCCTCAGCCAGATGAACACTGATCTCTTCGGCGGCGTTGATGCCGTTGTTAAGTATGTTTTGGAAGGCCACGACCGCGGCGTTAATTGGGCCTCCTTCCATCCCAATCTGCCTCTCATTGTGTCTGCTGCTGATGACCGCCAAGTCAAACTTTGGAGGATGAATGGTAAATTACTGATTTTTTCGTGTGTCTGGCTTTCCATTTTCATGGTTCAAACGATGCTCAAGTTGCTGGGTTTTTGTATAGGATTGAATGATTGATGCTATTCTAATTATTGTATTTGGCTGTGAGTGCAATTGATTTACGGATTGTTTAATCCTTTTCTCTCTTTTTGGTTTTAAATTCTGATTTCCAGAATAATTCTTCGATACGCAGAAATCAAATTCTCGACCAGAGTCTCTTGAAGTTTTTAAATTTGTTTCTAAAACAAGTGTTCTTGAAACCAGAACACAGAAACATCTGGGAGATGTTTTTTCATCTTCTTCTTTCTTCATCTTATTCAATTTTTGCCACCATCCTCAAGCCTGGTTTTAGATGTGTTTTTTATGCTAAAATCTTTTTTAGAAGTAGGAATCTAACCCACTCTTATATTTGAGAACTTTTATCTCAAAGGCTAGTTTGGACTGAAACTTAGTATAGAATTTTGGCATTGATGTGAAATCTGCAGTTTCTGTTCCTATTCAAATTTGACTTTTGCTGAAAAATGAAAACAATCTAACAACGTATTTTTCTACAAAAATATCATTCAACATCCATAAACTACCAGGTCGAGTTCTGCACTGATTACCGAACACATCAGTAGTTGTTGAGGTGAAAACTAAAACCCTTGTTTGTTTTCTGTTTTCAAAAACTGTTCTTTGTTTGTTTTTATTATTCCCTGAGTACATTTCAATTTGTTTGTTCCATGAGCACATTTCTGTTTGTTAAATGTAGCAGATATTGGATGAGAAATTGATTGTTGAGTGGTGTGGAATTATTTTTGAAAAAGTTTTTAAAATAAAGTGAGTAGAAAGTCAAAGAGGCCTAATCTTTTGATCTATGCCCTGTTTGTTGGAAGCTTAAACATTGTGGATGTAGTGTAGAACATACCTCTAGTGTTTGGGTTGGTATTGTTTATGCCGTTAAAGTTTTGTATCTCTATTTTCAGACACCAAGGCATGGGAAGTGGACACCTTGAGAGGGCACATGAATAATGTTTCATGTGTTATGTTCCATGCCAAACAGGATATCATTGTGTCAAATTCTGAAGATAAAAGTATTCGGATATGGGATGCAACAAAGAGAACTGGAATTCAAACATTTCGCCGGGAGCATGACAGGTTTTGGATTCTTGCGGCCCATCCTGAGATGAATCTCTTGGCAGCTGGTCATGACAGTGGCATGATTGTTTTTAAGCTGGAGAGAGAAAGGCCTGCATTTATTGTTAGTGCTGATTCATTGTTCTACACCAAAGATCGTTTCTTGTGTTTCTATGAGTTCTCAACACAAAGAGAAGTACAAGTACTTCCGTTTCGAAGGCCGGGCACTTTAAGCTTGAATCAATGTCCAAAAACTCTTTCATATAGCCCATCTGAAAATGCTTTTCTTCTGTGTTCAGAGGTAGATGGTGGATCTTATGAGTTGTATTGCATATCAAAGGACAGTTATGGTAGGGGTGACGTGCAAGAAGCAAAAAGAGGTCATGGAGCTTCAGCAGTCTTTGTTGCTCGTAATCGGTTTGCTGTGCTTGATAAGAGCAGCAATCAAGTCCTTATTAAAAATTTGAAGAATGAGATTGTGAAAAAGAGTGTCCTTCCGATTGCCACTGATGCTATATTCTATGCTGGAACAGGCAACTTGCTATGTAGGTCAGAGGATAGGGTTGTTATATTTGACCTTCAGCAAAGAATTGTTCTAGGCGAACTACAGACTCCTTTTATTAAATATGTTGTCTGGTCTGATGACATGGAACACGTTGCTTTGCTCAGCAAACACGCCATTATAATTGCTAGCAAGAAACTCGTGCACCAATGCACTCTCCATGAGACCATCCGTGTAAAAAGTGGAGCCTGGGATGAAAATGGGGTTTTCATTTATACAACACTAAATCATGTCAAATACTGTCTTCCCAATGGGGATAGTGGGATAATAAAGACACTGGATATTCCAATTTATATCACCAAGGTCTCTGGAAACACAATCTTCTGCTTGGATAGGGATGGAAAGAACAGAACAATAATTATTGATGCAACTGAGTATATTTTTAAGCTTTCCCTCTTGAAGAAAAGATATGATCATGTTATGAACATGATAAGGAACTCACAGCTTTGTGGACAGGCTATGATTGCTTATCTACAGCAGAAAGGCTTTCCTGAGGTTGCACTGCATTTTGTGAAAGATGAGAAAATTCGGTTCAATTTGGCTTTAGAGAGTGGGAACATTCAAATTGCAGTTGCATCAGCTACAGCAATTGATGAGAAAGATCACTGGTACCGATTGGGGGTTGAGGCTCTTCGCCAGGGCAATGCTGGTATTGTAGAGTATGCATACCAGAGAACAAAAAATTTTGAGAGATTGTCTTTCCTTTATCTGGTCACAGGTAACTTGGAGAAACTATCAAAGATGTTGAAAATTGCTGAAGTCAAGAATGATGTTATGGGCCAGTTTCACAATGCCCTATATATGGGTGATGTTCGAGAACGTGTCAAGATATTGGAGAATGTGGGCCATTTGCCTCTTGCTTACATCACTGCCTCAGTCCATGGGCTGCATGATGTTGCAGAGCGGCTTGCGGCTGAACTGGGAGATAATGTTCCATCATTGCCTGCAGGAAAAGTACCTTCTCTCTTGATGCCTCCATCACCTGTCATGTGTGGAAGTGATTGGCCTCTTCTCAGGGTCATGCGAGGCATGTTTGACGGTGTTCTAGAAAATACAGGTCGGGGAGTTGCTGATGAGGAAGAGTATGAGGCTGCTGATGCGGATTGGGGTGAGGAGCTTGACATAGTTGATGCAGATGGCTTACAAAATGGAGATGTTGCTGCGATTTTGGAGGATGGAGAAGTAGCTGAAGAAAATGATGAAGAGGGTGGATGGGACCTGGAGGATTTAGGCCTTGGCCCTGAAGCTGACACTCCCAAAGCTTCTGTCAGTACACAATCTTCAGTTTTTGTGACCCCAACACCTGGCATGCCTGTAAGTCATATTTGGATTCAGAAGTCATCTCTTGCAGCTGACCATGCAGCTGCTGGAAATTTTGATACTGCAATGAGGTTACTGAACCGGCAACTTGGAATAACGAATTTTACCCCCTTGAAATCCATGTTTCTTGATCTTCACACTGGCAGTCATTCCTATCTGCGGGCATTTTCTACTGCTCCAGTCATATCCCTTGCAGTTGAAAGAGGCTGGACTGATTCATCTAGTGCAAATGTGAGAGGCCCTCCGGCACTTCCTTTCAATTTGTCTCAATTGGATGAAAAGCTTAGAGCTGGTTACAAATTAACTACTGCTGGAAAATTCAGTGACGCTCTTAGGACATTTGTTAATATTCTTCATACAATTCCTTTGATTGTTGTGAGTCAAGGAGGGAAGTGGATGATGTGAAGGAACTGATTATCATAGTGAAAGAGTATGTTTTGGGCCTGCAGATGGAACTAAGGAGGAGGGAAGTAAAGGACAACATAGCACGGCAGCAGGAGCTTGCAGCATATTTCACACACTGCAATCTTCAGATACCTCACCTTAGGTTAGCTTTGCAGAATGCAATGACTGTCTGCTTCAAGGCAAAGAACCTTGCTACTGCTGCTAACTTTGCCCGTAGGCTACTTGAAACAAATCCTACCATTGAAAACCAAGCCAAGGCAGCAAGGCAAGTGGTAGCAGCTGCTGAAAGAAATATGACTGATGCTACCCAATTGAACTATGATTTCCGCAACCCATTTGTAATTTGTGGTGCAACCTACGTGCCAATCTATCGAGGACAGAAGGATGTGTCTTGCCCATATTGTACTTCACGTTTTGTGCCAACTCAGGAGGGGCAACTGTGTAATGTTTGTGATCTTGCCGTGATTGGGGCAGATGCTTCTGGCCTGCTTTGTTCACCTTCCCAGATACGCTGATTGAGCTACTGGATCAGGTCCAACGTTAAATTTTGTTTCGGGTCAGTTTTCAGCACTAGATGAATCCTTGTTAATTAGTCAATATGTTCTTGGCACTGTGATAGAAGCAAGAGTTAGTCATGAGGAATTACTTTTTCACCCTTTTGCTTGCCCGTCTCTTTTCTTGAAAATGATTTTCAATGTAATAAATCCATTTCGTATCCGAGGGGTGTTAGTTTTTCATACACAAGAATGTGAAAGGTTGTACTTAGATCAAACGATGGTTATAGGCTGTGCAAGAGTTAAATTTGCGCGGTTTTATTTGACAGAGTACATAGTATGTCTGTGTTAGTCGGGGTTCGGTCCCTTGGTTACAAAATAATGTTTATTTGTAGTTATGTGACACACTTGATTGGTTATTTGATTTGGTCCTTGCAATTTACCTGCAGGTTGATTAAGTTCTAGGTGCACTCAATGACCGTCGAGAACTATCATTGAGAATTCTTAAAGTATTGCATGAGGAATGCTATCATCTCCTTTTATTTTTATTACATTTTTCTTATCGGTGAGGTACATGAGGACTAATAGAGTGTCTTCGTTAGCATTTTTTAATCCTAGCAATATTGTTCACCCATAGATACTGGGTAGATATAGCAAGGGCATGTTTGATTTGGGGTTTTAGATAAAGTCCAGTTGACTAATATATCTAAATTGAAGTTATTTTTAATAACTTCTAATTTGCACATTCAAATATAAATATGGATATGAAATTTCAAATGTTAAACGGACTTAACCCATCTTTGTATTGTCAGTAAATTCAAACTCATTCTGTTGTTGATGGCAAAAAATGTACGAGTTTGAGATCATGATCATTTAAGAGAGTGAACCTAGAACTGCTATAGCTTTTGCTACACCAGGTGGAAATTTTCAAATAGGGGTTTTCTGTTGTGTTCCCTGGCGAAGTTGTGCATGAAGAAATATACGAAACTGTTTTATAAACTTGGATATTTGATTATCAAGCACTATAATTGTGTTTTTTATGGGCAGAAGATTACATTCCCTAAAGTTGATTTTTTAATTAAATGAATTTGTTTTGTTTGTAAATTATGAAGTTAAGTGCCAACAAACTTTAGAAAATGTCTTTTTTATTTAATTATAAAATTGTTGCACCTTTTCTTTTCAATTTGTTTTTTTTTTGTAGAAGAAAACGATTATTTAACATTTTCTGCTTTCACTATTTTTCATAAATTATTATTAGAATAAAAATTGTGAAAACGAAGCAAAGTTTTTGTAATTTATAGTAAGTAGGAAATGTTTTATTCATCAAGTAGTGCACAAACTTGGCTTTGATAAAAAAATGTACAGAACTTTGTACGGACAAGGACTAAAATTTTGGGGAAGGCAAAATGTTAAAAAATAATCTGATTTTATGAATGTGAAAATTTGTAGTTTATAATTATTTTTTAACTGCTCTTTTGTTGAACCTTTCTCTTGAATAAAAACTTATTTTTTTTGACATATTTGTATCTATATAAATTAATGATCTTAAAACTATTTTTCATCAAATTTATCTAAATAAAAATTAATTATAAATATAATTGATTAAATGTAAAATTAATCATTGAAATGATTTAATTTGTACCCTTGTACAATACATAATATCTTTTATAAAAACTAATTATGATATTTCTTGCATTAATCATCATTATTATAATTAATCTTTTAGACATTTCATTCTGAAATATATTATGAAATACGTTAACCCAATTTAATTTGTTAAAGACATTTTTAATGCAGGTTAGAGTATTAAATTTAAAATTTGGGTTTTAAGAGAGATCCTTACTAATATGTTAATGAAATATAATAAGAGTTTTAAATTTAGGATGAGTTTTGTACACAACACTTAGTCTTTAAAATAGAAATATTAAATTATAACTAAACTATTTTTTAGATTATAAAAAAAATATTATAAATGTCACCATTAAAATAAAAAAACTTATAAAAAAATAGAAAAAAAGGTCTTAAAAATAATATAACATAACATGATTCATTTAAAGTAAAATAAGGTTTAAAAGAAAAATCTCCTAAGATCCCTTAAAGTGAAGATGTTCTTATGTACAAGAATTTATGGATGAAATTATAAATAAAAAAAATCGATTTTAAAAATTAATAATCAAAACAAATATTAATTGGAAAAATTTTTGTTTTAATGTGTTAGGAATGTAATTCCTACTGCAATCTTTCCTTTTATTTATTTACAAGATTGGGTAATCACTCAAATATCAAAGATAATTACAAAGAATAAAAACTAATAATTAAACATATATCTTCCCCTCTTCTAAGTTGATTCACTTTTATTTATACTAAATTTCCGTAACAAAATACCAAAACTAATCCTATCTATTTAAATTGAAAATCTAAAATAGAATTTTAAATCTAAATCCAAATTGAATCTCCCTTTGCTAACACCATTCCCCCTTCGAAAGTCACCTTGTCCTCAAGGTGAAAGTTAGGAAAAATGGCTGCAATTTTTTCGGCAGATTCCCAGCTATCATCAAAGGAAGGTAAGTGTTCCCAATGAATCAACACTTCTAGAGACCGTCCTGAGCATTTCTGGTCCCCAAAATTGACGCTGGTTGTACCAACAACTCACCATCTTCAGCTAATGCAGGTGGCAATATCAATGGTGTTGCTTTTGGCGGCAATGCTTTTTTGAGCTTGCTAATGTGGGAAATCAGATGTAACCAGAAGTTTGATGCGATATGGTATTGTCCCTACTCGTTTCATAATCTGAAATGGGTCATAAAACCTGAGAGATAACTTTTCATTGGGCTTTTTGGCTAAAGACCACATTCTATATGGTTGAGATTTGAGGTATACCCAATCTCCAATCTCCAACACGACCTCTCTATGATGCTTGTTGGCATATTTCTTCATTTGTTGTTGGGCATTGTGCAAGTTGTCCTTAAGCTCTCAAAGAATGTTGTCATGGGCTGCCATTAGAGAAACCACTTCCTCCACATTTGAAGGATAAGTTTCCCCTCTAAAGAGAACTGGAGGAGAACAACCATAGAGAACTTGAAAAGGGGATAGTCTTTGAAGAAGCATTGTAGATAGTGTTGAACCAATATTCAGCCCAAGCTAGCCAATCCATCCATTTCTTTAGGCAACCACTTACAAAGCAACGTAAATACGTCTCCAAGCACCTGTTAGCCACTTCCATTTGCCCATCAGTTTGCGGGAAAGAAGTGCTATACTTAAGTTTCGTCCTTGCAGATTCAAACAAAGAAGGCCAAAACTTGCTTAAAAATAGTTTATCCCAATCAGAACCAATAGAAGAGGGAAAACCATGGAGTTTAACCACTTCTCGAATGAAGGCGTCAACAACATCTTTAGCTGTGAATGGATAACAAAGAGGAATGAAATGGGCGAATTTAGACAAACGATCAATCACTACCAGGATGGTATCTTTCCCTTTGGATTTTGGTAACCCCGTGATAAAATCCATGGATATCTCAGCCCACACCTTTTGGGTAATCGACAAAGGTTGAAGAAGGCCAACAGGGGACAATGCTTCATATTTGTTCTATTGGCATACTTGGCACCTTGCTACATAGTCCTTAACTTGCTTCCTCATTCCTTTTCAAAAGACTGATGCCGAAATGCGTTTGAAGGTACGGAGGAACCCGAAATGACCATGCATACCCGAATCATGAAATTCACCAAGGAGAAAAGGAATTTGAGAAGAAGATGTTGGGATGACGATCTTACCCTAGAAAAAGAGGCGACCTTTTGAAAGAGTAACCTGGAAAATTAGATGGGCCTTGTTGAATTGTAGAAATGATGCGCTGTAAGTTTTTGTCGTGTAAAGTCTCATTCTCAATAGTCTTCCAAATATCCGCATGGACAACTGATAAAGCACAATGAATCATTTGTCTGGACAACGCATCGACTGCCTTGTTCTCAAAACCTGGTCGATATTGTATCTCAAAGTTCAAACCTATTAATTTGGAGGTCCATTTAATCTGATCATTCCCCCACAACTGTTGGTTAGTGAGAAATCCGAGGCTCCGGTTGTTGGTGAGAATCTTGAAATGACGGCCCAGTAAATAGTAACATCACTTTTGGACTGCAAATACAATAGCCATAAACTCCCTTTCATATGTTGCTTTCATTTGAGAGTGGGGAGCAAGAGCCTGACTGAGAGAAGCAATTGGGCGTCCCTGTTGAGAAAGAACCGCTCTAATTCCGAATTCGGAAGCGTCAGTTTCGATGGTGAACTCTTGAGTAAAATCTGGGACAACAAGTGAGGGTAAATCCGCCATGAGTACCTTAAGTTTATCAAATGCTGCTTGTGCGACGTCGGTAAAAAAAAAACATTTTTTTATGTTAGATCGGTAAGAAGCTTAGCTAACAATCCATACCCATTTACAAATCGGCGGTAATAACCTGCCAAACCAAGAAACCCACGTAAAGCTTTCACATCTTTGGGAGTAGGCCATTCTAACATTGCCTGAGTCTTCTTTGGGTATGCCGCAACTCCACTTTTGGATACAATGTGGCCTAAATACTCCACTGAGGAAACAACAAAAGAACACTTTTTTCTATTCAAGATCAACTTGTTGGCTATGAGACTTGTTGCAAGTGTTGTGCAAGATCATTGGCCGAGCTGTTGAAAACCAGAATATCATCGAAAAAGACGATGACAATTTTTCGAAGAAATGGTCGAAGAATGTCATTCATTAGAGCTTGAAATGTACTTGGTGCATTTGTCAACCCAAATGGCATAACAAGAAATTCCTCTGTCACAATGAGTTCCGAAAAGGATAAAGAAACCCCTTTGCAAACACCTTGGCCCTACACCCTCTTTCGATCTGCCACCTTGACCACAAACTGAGGGCCTACATCAACCTCCAGACCCAATTCCTGTGCAATTTCGGGAGCCACAAAATTGTGGGATGCCCCACAATTGATTAAAACCCTTACACGCTTCCCATGTATTGTTGCCCAAGCCCTTATTAATTTGTGATTGTTCGGAGAAGAAGAGAGTTTAAATTCAACTTCACTGACCATGAGAGTGGTATCATCTTCCTGGTGCTCCACGTTGGTTGCCTCCACCATTTCTAAAGCATCACCCTCCATTAGCATCAATTTCAAGCTCTTATTCTTGCAACTGTGGTCTGGACTAAAGGGTTCATCACAAAAGAAACATAGGCCCTTAGCCCTTTTTTCTTGATATTCAACATTGGATAAATGTCTGGGTCCTCTTGGTTTGTTACCCATTCCCACAAACTCCTCAGGTTTAGGAGTGTTGGGCTGAACCTGTGAGGAATTATTGGGTGGCGCACGCCATTGAGAGCTAGAAGGGCCTAATCTATTTTGGACCTTATGAAATCCTCTAGACAAAGTGGCATTCTTCCCTTCAACTTTCTCTGCCAAATTCATCAAGTATTCTAATGAATGAAAAGGGAGCAATTTGCATTCAACACTTACCTCGGTTTTCAACCCATTGAGAAAAATTCCAATAAGGAATTGACGATCAACAATCCTTAGGGGGCTAGCATACATCTCGAAGTTGTCTTTGTACTCACGCATTGATTTCTCCTGTTTTAATTGCAACAATAACTCATAAGGGTTTTGTAAATGTTCTGGTTGGAAGCGTCGCAACACCTCTTCTCTAAAATCGAGCCATGAATGAAATTGTGTTGATGGCTCCCACCAACGGAACCACGTCAACGCTCGTCCTTCTACCGCATAGGCAGCCACCGAAATCCACTCAACTTCCAGCACCGTCCGTAATGCAAAATATTGCTTGATGTGGTCAAGCCAATTGTACGCATCCTTTCCACAAAAAATTAGAATTTTCACCCTCCGCCACTGTTCATGTTGGTGGTTACGGCGATTATCCGTAGGAGAGCCATCACTGGGGCGCCTCTCACGCCAACCAGGGTCGCGATATGGGATACGCTCCTGAGGACGTTCTACTTGATCCAGCCATGCCTCAATATGTCTCAATGTTTCCGTCATCAACAACACAAGGGTCTCCATTGACGAGTGCCGATTTTTCTCTTCCTCTAACCTAGCGTCCATTGTTGCTGCATGCTCTTGAATCTGAGACAAACCAGATTCCATCTCATCCATCTTTTGATTTCTCGACTGCACCATCAGAGTACCAGGATCCAAGTAATTTGATACCAATGTTAGGAATGTAATTCCTATTACAATCTTTTCTTTTATTTATTCCAAGGAATGGGAAACCACCCAAATCCCAAAGATAATTACAAAGAATAAAAACTAATAATTAAACATATATCCTTCCCTTTCCTAAGTTGATTCACTCTTATTTATACTAAATTTCTGTAACAGAATACCAGAACCAATCCTATCTGTTTAAATTGAATATCTAAAACAGAATTTTAAATTTAAATCTCTCGATTTTGCTGTTGCTTCCCTCTTTTTCGGTAAAAATCCAAAATGAATCTCCCTTTGTTATCATAATGCAATTTTCGTTGGAAATTATCATAATGAATAAATTTTTTTTAACAATAGGAAATTGTGTAAAATAGACATGATTTCATTAGGTTAATTTTAATTGTTTGCCCTTAGTACAATTTTATTGTATTTGTAACAGAACACGATTTCACTTAAACTTAAATTTAATGTTAATTACAATTGTGTAGAACAAACACGATTTCACTTAAATTTAAGGTTAATTAAGATTGTTTACCCTTAGTACAATTGTAACATAACACGATTTCAAATGAATTAATAAATAAATAAAAATATATAAGTTGATTACATACCATGCTTGTTTAATTTTTTTAACTAAAATTATAATAAACTAATTAGGAAAAATTAATTGTAACTAAAAATCAAAATTAATTAAACACTAAACTATAACCACTAAACACTAATTAAGTAAACACTAAAATTAATAAATAAATAAATATATAAGTTAGTTACATACAATGGTTATAGTTTAGGATTTAATTAATTTTAATTTAAGATTATAGAAATGTGAAAGTTGAAGCTTGGTGATTTCATTAATTGACTCGATTTCTTTACAATGAAATCTTGTCAACTTTATAAGATTTACTCATCGTTGAAATTAATTTTTTTTTTACCTATTCTAAAAATTTTTAACGAAAATTAGAGAGAAGGAGAATTTTGCCCTATTAATTATATACATGGAAAGAGTCACGTGTAGTCATTTAGTATTTAAAAGATAGAGAAGTTGACAAATAATTAGTGTGCAAATGATTTTGCATAAAAATCACTAAGATGAGAAAGAAATCCAAATTTTATTGCAAGAAGATTATAAGTCAAAAATGCATTGAAAGAATTCATCAATCTCTATACATTGAATTTCAAGCATTTGAATTGGATGAGAAGCACATTTATTTCTCTTCTCAAAGCCTCCTTTACTTTTTCTCTCAGAAAAATGACTTAGAAACTGAAACAAATATCGATATTCTTTAGATGAGGAGATGTGACTCCTTTCAAAAGCTTAAGCAAGTAATGGCTGGCATAACTTCCACCATACAATAAGGAAATAAAAAGAGTAATGTTTCTTTGACATTGCTACGTGGTAACTCCCATTTGACACTACTGATGTGGTAAAATTAATTATTTCTTAATCCAGGGTGGACAATGACTCTTGGCTGACCCCAAAACCCCAAAAGGCGCCCATTTCTCTCGCTGCTGATAAGGGTGACCCGTCGACTATGTACTCTATTCTCGTTTTCCCATTTTGGTGTTCATTCTCTCGTCTTCCTTCTCTCCCAAAAGGCGCGCATTTCTCTTGCTCTGCACCTCGACCCTCCTCTTGCTTTGTTATCATTCTCTCGCTCACTCTCAGGTGACCCATCGACTGTCTGCTCTCTTCTCGTTCTCTCATCTCCGGTTCTCATTTCGCCACTCTTGCGTTTGTACTCTCGTCTTCCTCCTCTCACGTTTTCGTCTCCCTTCAACGGGTTTTGGTAAAGGTTGGCTTTTTTATGTCATCTTTTGTCCGAAAAGGAAATAAAGGTTGGTCTCTATCGTCTCCTGTGATTTTTTATGGAGAAAGGAAGTATTTTTAGTGCTTCAACAATTTTGTTCTTTGTTTAACAATTTTGTTTTTCATTTTTCGTTTGGGGTTTGTGGTGGGTGAAGTAAAGTTTTCTCTTTTATGTAATTTTTCATGGAAAAGAAAGTATATTTGGTTGTTTAACAGTTTTGTTCTTCATTTTTTTCGTTTGGGGTTTGTGGTGGCTGAAGTAAAGTTTGCTCTTTTATATTATTTTTGACGAAAAATATTATTTTAATGGTCGTTTTACAATGATGTTGTTGATTGTTGGTGGAAAAGGAATGATTTTTTGTTAGGGGTTTAGGATTTTTTGTCGTTTATAGATTCGTCTTGTATGATTTTTGTTTGGGGTTTATGGTTGTGGAGTAAAGGTTGGTCTTTTATGGGGTTTTCGATGAAAAAGAGCTTTGGACAATCTAATGAACACATTGACTTAGTCATCTTCTCCGTTCTCTGTGCATTAATGCTGATTTTGACCTTATAAATATCAGATGTTACCCATGCTTTAACGAGAGAACACCTCAGTTGAACTTTTTGCAACTGAACTCAGACATGTTCACGAGGACCATTTTCGCAAATAAAATTCTTAAGTTCTTCAATTACACCTATAATAAGGATTAATCACAGTTTTATTAACCAAAATATGTTCATTTCATATTCCTCGATTATGAGCTGACAAAACATCAGAGGTTACCCAAGCTTTAATGAGGGGACACCTCCGTTGAACTTTTAGTGACTAAACTGATACGTGTTCACGAAGACCATTTCACAAATGTTCTTAACTTATTAACTTACTATTTACTTTTATATTATAATTAAAATTAAAAAGTAAATCAATTTTAATAAAAACATATTAAACGACATATTTCAATTTGAATATTTAAACACATTAGAAATTGATCTAATTAATTATGCATATTTCTTATTATTTTTAAATCAAATTCAAATTAGTTTTAATTTCAGTGCACTACATTGATGTGTATTTAATAACATTGAATGTTGTAGATTTCAAATTGAATACATATAAACTGCTTAAAGATTCACTCACGGTATATGATAGGATTATTTGAAATTAAGATGTAATTGATTGATTAATTTTAATTATAATAATTATTATCTTGTTAATGGTATACAATAATTCTCTAGAGAAAAGTTTCATAAAAAATAAACATTGTACTGGTTCTGAGCTTTAAAAACATCAGAGGTTAAAGTTACTTTAACGAGGAAACACCTCAGTTGAACTTTTGGCAACTAAACTCAAATGAGAGGACACCTCAGTTGAACTTTTGGCAACTAAACTTAAACGTGTTCATGAGGACCATTTCACAAATTAAGTTCTTAACTTCTTCAATTACACTCATAATAAGGATTTCACAAATTAAGTTCTTAACTTCTTCAATTACACTCATAATAAGGATTAATTACGCTTTGACCAAAATATGTTCATTTGATACACCTCTGTTCATTAATACTGGTTCTTGAGCTTCCAAAACGTCAGAGGTTACCCATGCTTTAATGAGGGGACACCTTAGTTTGAATTTTTGGCGACTGAACACATAGGGATTCATGAGGACCATTTTCGCATATTAAGTTTTTAACATCTTCATTTACACCCATAATAAGGAGTACTAACGCTTTGATTCACCAAAAGTATGTTCATTTGACACACCTATGTACATTAATGCTGGTTTTGACCATACATAACATCAGAGGTTACTCATGCTTTAATGAGGGAACATCTTTGTTGAACTTTTGACAACTGAGTCATATGTGTTTATGTGTTCATTAGATTGTCCACTATTCAGAGTAACTCCTTTTCCAGCCATGAATGTTGAAACTTTCAGCAACCAATCAGCAAACAATCCACGAAAAACCAACCAACCCACGCACACATCACTCATTCAAAAGGAAAACACTTTCAAAATAAACACATATACTATCATTCTCGGCACCATATACTGTGAAGTAACAAAAGTATTCAAAATTGAAAGCCCTAAACAAAAAACTAAACCATGAAACCACAAAAAAAAAGTCTTCATTTTTAATCAAAAACCCCATAAAACATTAACCTTTACTCCACAACCATAAACCGCAAACGGAAATCATACATCAACAAAAAACAAAACCTTTACACGACCCAAAAAAACTTTCTTTTCGATCAAGAATCCCATAAAAGATTAACCTTTACTCCAAAACCCTAAACAACAAACAAAAATCATACAAGGCGAACATTTCAACGATAAAAAACACTCCTTTTTCAATGAAAAACCACATGAAAAACCAACCTTTAACAACCACTGATACAACGAAAAAAAAAAAAACCAACCATGGTGAAAACGAGAGCACGCACCAACGAGATGAAGACACTTGAAGGAGAACGCTTAAAGGAGAACTTTTGAAGAAAAACAAGAAAAACAAAAATGCTTGAAGAAGACGCTTGAAGGAGAAGCGAGAACGAGAGAAGACGAAATGCGAGAATGAGAGGAGAAGATGAAAAGCCATGATGAGAAATCTGCATTTTAAGGGTTCAAAGTCAATTTCCACTTTGCCCTTACGACAAATGTAATCACAATTTGCCAAAAACAACCCTGCCACGTAAGACACCTTGACAAAAATACCCCGGTGTCAAATGGGGGTTGCCACCTAGCAGTGTCAAAGTAACATTTCTCAAATAATGCAAAAATGAATTCTCTAAATAAATAAATCAGCCCTATTTGTGATTAACTTAATGTAAAAAAATTTCCAGCTAGTTGAATAAAAGAGATAAATAATTGCACCGTAAGAGGAGATAATAGATTGAGTAATGTTAGGTTGACACTCACACGTGTCATACTTCCAGTTGACACCGCTGACGTGGCAAAAAATAATAATTTTTTAAGTCAGTGTGGAAAGTTTTACTTTTTCAGAATTTCAAAAGTCATGCCTTCTCCATTCCCACTCTCTCACTCCTACTCTCTCACTCTGGAGCTCTCTCAATCTCTTCACTCTCAAGCTCTTCACTTTCACTCTCGCTCTCTCGTTCACTAGAGGTATCTCTTGCTCTCCCTTTGTCCACTGTCTGGATCTCTCAATCTGTCTACGTCTTTGTGCTCTTAAGGTCTCTGTGCTCTTCGTCGTTGCGCTCTTCGTCTTTGCGCTCTTTGTCTCAGCAAAAGGTTGGTTTTTTATTTCGTTTATGTTGGAAAAGCGTGTAAAGATTGCTCTTTTAAGTGACTTTTCATGCATAAGGATGTTTTTTTTTGTTTGTAGAATGATTTGCGTGTAAAGCTTGGGTTTTTATGCGATTTTTGATGGAAAAGCGTGTAAAGGTTGCTCTTTTAAGTGATTTTTCATGCAAAAGGATGTTTTCTTTTTGTTTGTGGTTTGATTTTCATATAAAGTTTGGGTTTTTATGCGGTTTTTGATGGAAAAACGTGTAAAGGTTACTCTTTTAAGTAATTTTTCATGCAAAAGGATTTTTTTTTTGTTTGTGGTTTGATTTTCGTGTAAAGTTTGGGTTTTTATGCAATTTTTGATGGAAAAGGAAGTCTTTTTGGTCGTTTAACTGTTCTGTTCTTGGTCGATGCTGGATCTGAAAAGGTTTTTGCGTTTGTAGTTTGATTTCCATTGGTTGTTGAAGTAAAG
>Ga0099825_1005105_pt1 | contig 17000 bp, 7 predicted proteins | sample SiratroredBW_FD_76838 | JGI IMG/M metagenome (GOLD analysis project Ga0099825, IMG submission 76838) | Root nodule microbial communities of legume samples collected from California, USA - Siratro red BW | ecosystem: Host-associated > Plants > Roots > Nodule | place: USA: California | collected...
AAAAAAAAAAAAAAAAAAAAGAGTAGATATACAACATTATTTGTTCAAAGACTAGTAGAGAAAATAAGCGTAAATACATAAAATATTCATACCAAAAAAGATCTAGCACATGTTATAACAAAACCATTATTAATCATTTATATGTTGATACTGCTATCGTGCATCGAGAAAAGGCAAACAGCAAGGAAAAAGAATAAGAAAAAAATAAGTGGTTTGAAGGTTCCATTTTTTCCATCAAAATTTGCAACTGAGAGAATTGTGAGAGAAAAAAATCTCATGTTGGAGGACTTCGCCTGCCTTGTTGCTTTCTTTTTGTTATTATAAAAGAGGTATAATAGTCACTGACAATGCATTTCCCATCAACTTCTTTTCTTTCTCTGTATGTATTAGAAACTGATAGCGAAATCAAAAGAGAAAAAGTAATTTATCTTTCAAGATTCTATTAATAGTTATATTCTCCTATTTTTAAAAAAGAGAATGCTATTATTTTTTTCTTGAATTTTGGAGAAGTATCGTAATTTCTTTCACTTAATTAAATTCATTCTTTCCCTTTTTTTTAAATTTCATTCTTCATTCCTTATTTTGTATTTTAGCTAAATGAATTTTTTGTTAATGTGGCTTCTGAAGGCAAACAAAATTGACAAGCCATTTATATATGTCCATGGTAGAGTGGTTAGCATGATAACAGCTGCATCATAATCATGCTAACTCACAATTAGATTTCATGAAAAAACCCCTTATCTATTTATTGATAGAGATGGGAGTTCAATAATGAAATAAGAAAGGTATTTCAAATAAAATTGGAGAATACTAGTTTCATGAGCTTAAATTGCCATCCTTTTATTATGTTTATTACTAATTAAGTTATTGAAGACCAAAATTCAAGCTCATTAATTTTAAACTGACACAGTATAAATTGAGAACCTAGCTAAATGTAATAAAAGTGATTTCACTATTTCTGGTATCACAAATACCAAACTAGTCTTTCACAAGACTAGAGTCATTGAACTCAAGCAGACCAGATTGTTACAAAGTTTTCTTTCATTCACATTACTTTTACAATGCGAGTTAATTCATTCTCATTAAATTGATTTTACAACCTAATCATGGCCTCTCATTTATTTATTATAACTTGATCAATTATCTAATAAATATGAAACCTTGCAGAAATTCAGCATTATATAGTCTAAGTGTTCATTTAGAAAACGAAGTAACCATTATGGTGTGCATTAACACCTATGGACAAAATTGGTTTTGCTCAATCTAATTATACAACCAGTTCTTAACAAAAACTAATTTAAAATGAACCCAAAGAGCATCAACAGAAAAACAATATATAAAAAAAAAAGGTGTATCAATGACAGCTATGACACGTGAAAGAAATGTGTGAAGCTGAAGGCGAAATAAAGAATGATGATTATATTTCTACATCAAGCTGTGCAGAGGAGGCTATGATAGCTTATATACAGGACAAAAACACCTCAGGCTCATATATATATATATATATATATATATATATATATTACATTGTTGTTATACCTCAGAATCAGATTCACTACTATATATATATATATAAAAGAGTTAATGTATCACATAGTTTGATCAAGAGCATAAATGCTAACATGTGCATGTGCCAGCTTGTCCTGTGTATAGTTTTTCAACTAATACTTTCATATTATTCTTGCCCTCTCACGTGCTTTTTTTTATTTATTTTTGGCTTTTCTTCAGAACTGTATCCATCAATATGTTCAAGAGTTGCTATAGATCATGAGATCAATAATAGTCCCAAACAACCCCTCCTAGATTAATCAGAAGAAAAAGCAGTCATCTTTTGCTTTGTCTCGACTTACCTTAAGGATGTGAAAGTAGCCATTTTGAAAGTTAAATCTGGTATTTAAATCAAGGGGGGATATTCATCAAAATGAATTTGTTGTAGTTATATGAATTGTTTTATGACAAAAATTGAGTAAATTAAGTTACAATAACTATGACGTTATACTCGTAATTAGAAAGTTATTTTTAATTATTAACTATAATTCTTAATGTAATAATAAACATTCAATCTCATAATCAAAGTGATAAATTTGATTACTAATGAATAAATTTGTATAGAAGATTGTTGTCTTAATAAATTTTGGATTATAAGTATATACTTAATCCAAAAGACTTATCTTACACTCATTTTTAACCTACTTTTGTATGATTTTGAATAAGGCTAATTTTGTGACATATCCTAGGGACATTGGTTAATAAGATCTTTTAAGTTTATTATAATATTTATTGGTTAACTTTAGTAGAAACTCCTGGTTATATATTTTTCCATCTACAAAAATCTCTATAAATCATTATTTTAAAGCATGAATACTTTTAGCTCTTCATTATTATATAATGTAAAACTTCTCATTTACTAATGATCACACCAAATATAGCATTAAATTACAAACCCAAGAGTAATCATTCCCAAGAAGATAAAGGACATGTCTTTTTTTTTTTTTTCACGTGAACAATCTCTATTTTAACCTAAAAGTTAGAGAGAAAAAAAACCAGACATAACATTATTAAACCTTGAAAGTTTGAGAACATTTTATTCTAAAAACTATATTATACATCCTCTTGTATCAAATTCTACTTTATTGATCTTCTTTGATAAATATAGTAAAATGGAGGAAGAACACCAGTGAATATATATAGAATTGTCCCGATATAGTAACAGTAAATTTGATGAGCATGCAACGCAAGATAATGGGAGAGAGAGGACCCTCACCCGATTATTTCTCAGGTGTGTGAGTTTTTTCTTTGTGGTTTGATATGATGATGATAATGTGCATGGCATGTGGTTGTGGAGAGAATAATCCAGTGATGGTGGAAGCAGCACATGCACATGGCGAAACTGGGCACAGTGAGACAAGGCACTGAAACCATGGCACTCTTACTCATATCACTTCTGTTTCTTTCCATTTGACCTATTATTCCACTGTTCCTATGCCACTATCATACTCTAATCATTGTTTAATTTCATTGTCAACTCGTTGGGTTCTGTGCAAATGGTGGATCCAACGTGTTAATTCCATTCTCTATCCTCACAAAATCACTCTCTGCATAAAAGACTTACCTAGAACTTGATGAACCTTTTCTTTTCTTTCTGGATAATGGGAACAACTTTATATTTCTACAATCAATGAATATATTAAATAAAGAGGAGTGTTACAATGCTATTTGAACAGTTAATTTATGTGAAAATAAATTTTAAGCAAAAAATTATAATATATTGTAAATGAAAATATCACTTATTTTAAGATAAATTAAAAAAGGTAAAAACTGTAAATATTTTGGAATGGGCGTTGTATTTTATTAAGATATATACTGGGTTTTGGGGTCATAAATCTTTTATGTTAACCCTCTTATTAGAGGAACCCTAAATAGTAGTACTATGATCTTAGTTAACAATAGTACTGGGATTAATTTTTTTTTTTTAACGTTTTGATGAAGTTTAGGTAGGTTTATATAAAATTAGTATTATTTGAAGAATTTTACTATATGTTCATATAATTATAAATATTATTATTGTTGTTCTCCATTCAAATTCATATATTATAAAAGTTATGTAAGTTTTCTCTATAATGTTATTGACAAAATATCGTCTTATTTTTTTTTATGTTTGCATTAACATCTTTATAAGAGTGTATATATAATAAATTACATTATAATCAGTACATTAAATAAATTTAAAACTCTAATAATGAGAAAAAATTAAAGCAAAAGAAATTGATATAAAAAAAACATGTACAAATAATATATAGTGAAATAGAAAGTTATAGCTTATATCTATATTATACGAAAAAGGACATAAATGTTATGGTAAAAATAAAACTAAGAAATATATAAGTAAATAATGAATAAATTCAAGCAAACTTTTGTTTTTAACAATAAGGTGTATTTAATGTGTTTTTATATATGTATTTATATTCTTGTGTTTTTTTTTTTTTAGTCTCAATGATGTTGGTTCTTTTTTATAACTCAATTTATAATTTTTATACTAATTATTTTTTGTTAAAACATCTCTTATTAATATAATTGAGAGAATTTATTATTAACACTGTGTTTAGATTTACTAATATTACTATAAAAGTAAGAAAGAGAGCAGAAAAAAAATATCTATTATTTATGTTTGGATATGTGGATTTGGGTGGAAATGGTGGAAAAGAAAGAGGAGGGGTGCCCCAAGCCGAGGCAAAGAAAAGAGAGAAATTTGTAGTTAGTATGAGTCTTTTATCCTTCTGTCTTTATATATATATGTTGAGATTCAGTCCTCATAATTGACATGCATGGAAACATCAATGTGAGAGAAACCTGTGTTTATGTAAATAATGTTATGAAAATAAAACGGTGAAGAGTCCCTAATCAATTATGTCTTTAGGCATAATTGATTTAGAGGCCAATAAAGATTATTGTTGTTATATAATATAGTGAGGTCAAATGAGAGACAATAGATGCAATAAAGGAATGAAATTTTTGAAGTAAATCATGTTTAGAAAATTGGTCTTGCATTTTTATAAATGTAGTCTAAAAATCTTTTCTTCAAGTTCTCTTCAACAAGAAGGATGGAATTGGTACATATTAGTCTAACATAATTGATGATTATGATTGTATTCATAATAACACAATCACAATAAATACATATATGGTCAGTGATGACCAATCTTACAAAGTAATTAATTTTTGAAAGTTATTTAAGTAATAGTATATTGATGTAATACTTGTAAACTCTAAATATTAAATTGTATTATTTTTTTTAACAAATTTCTTTATTAAAATATTTAATTTAAAATTATTTATAATTATGAAAAATATGTATTTTTTTAATTTTAGATTGGAAGGACATCAACCTCACATTCCCCACAATGATAACATGTTAAATATGATATGAAATAGTATTGCAACAAAGTGTATAAAGACTCTAATTAAGTAAGAATATCATTCTTAAACCTTCATAAGATATCGATCATGTCCATTAAAGAATTTATATATTTGAAGGCAGAATTCAAAAACTTCCGAACAATATGAAATAGTTACGTGCTTCATTTATATATGTTATTATTTTATAATTTTAGTTCAATTTTATTTCCATACCGAACCTTAATATTCTTTGTTATTAATAAAAATTTATTCCTAACATATGAAATTTTATAATTTTACTTGAATATATATCCAGTTTTCCTTAATTAAATAAATTATTTAAATTAAATTTTAAGTAAATGATTCAATTAAATATTTAATTCTTATTTTTATTCTATATATTTACTTCAATCACATCATCATTTATAAAATTATGGTTCACTTCTCTTTTACCAAAATAACCTCACTTTTTCTCAAACAATTTTTTATCATAGTTAATTACAAATACAATATAAATGTTATCAATATAGAAAGTGTAAATTTTTTATATAAATTATTAATCGACGTAGAAAATAGATATACAACATCAATTATAACAATAATCAATAGTGTATGACCAATAATAAAATTAAATCAATACAATAGGTATCCTTCTACCTCCATTATGACATGTAAATCAATGTACTTGTGATAAGGGTAATTTTTTTTTTATATATATAAAGCATAATACCCAATTTATTTTAAAATATAGCATAAGACCTATATAAACAGGAATAGAGAAAATAAAACATAAAATTAATAAATACCTTATATTTTTATTTTTTTATATGTTATTATACTAAAATGAACATAAATTAATAATCCTATTTTTAAATTTTTTCCTAATTATTTGTAAATCAATATACGATGCCTAGTTTTGAAATTATGTTGACGTGTTTGTAGCAAACTAAAAATAATTACTACAATTATTTATATTTAGGGAGACATTTTCTATAAATTTTTGGTGAGATTTCAGTCATAGAAAAATTCTAAAACATAAGGTCATTTCTTAAAATTCGCATGAAAAATCTCATAAAATATTAAAAAAATTAACGCTGAGTCCATTAAATATTGAAAATATACATTACTCTTCCCTATACGAAGGTAGGTGAGCCAAAAGAGTATTAGTAAAAAGAACAACTCTTATTAATTAAGAAATTAGCTAGTAGCATATAATTGCACCAATTTTATTTAAAAAGTAAACGTTCTTTATAATAGAAGTAAGTCATTAAACATAAAACTCTACTTAATGAAGGATATTTTGAAGACAATCATTAAATAAGATAAAGTTAATCTTGGATTCGTTTATTTGATATCAACATGGAAGACAAAATTTTCTTCTTAAATTCAAGATCTGAATATATAACTTTATTACAAATATATTGTCATTAATTAAATTAATCAACTTCCTTAATTGTTTGAATTCACTGATTAAGTTTTCTAAACAAATTGAACAGTATATTGTTTAATTAGCTTTTTAATTAAAATAGATGTTATACTTTTAATATCTAAAGTTTAAATATCTTAAAAGTAATAATTTATGACCATGAATAACACATTTTATTTTTTCTAAGCTAACATGGCGAGGTTGTTAATTATATTCATTATCATGTTAGTTTAATGACCTTATACAATGTCTTACCGTAAGCTATGAAGTTAATGAGCACAATCACTTTATCTCCAATATTTTTCTAGCAAGTTATACTGTGTTAAGAATTTTACATTTACAAATTACTTGTTGTGGCTTAAATATGAGAACATTCTCATTTTTTTTTTCATTAAAAAGAAAGAGAAATTGGATAGCATTTTATCACTTCCTTATTGAATTAATTTATTTTAAAGGGATAGTAAAAGAAGAGATAGTAAAAATAAATAAAAGAAAGAAAATTATAGTAAAAAAATGAAACAATTCTTTAACAATCCCCAATAATTAATAGTATTGATAACCCAAAGTGTCCACCATAACAAATGACATATTATACTGTTTCGTACAGTCACTTTCACTCTACACATAATTTTTTTTTCATAATTCATATAAGTTCTTTCTTTTTGTTCACTTTCATCTGTCTTTTTGTTAAAAGGTAATGTTGAAAAGCACTAAATTCTTGCAACACATAATTTTTTTTTCGTGCCATGTTTTCTTTTTCAGTTAAATAAAGACATCAACGTGTCCACTTTCCCATAAAGATTAAATCTGTGAAGGGATGCTTTTTATGGCCAATATAAATGTTCAGTTCTTCAACTGTTTCTTCTCTTAAAACTTTATTTTAGTTAAATAGTAGTTCTGCTTTTACACAATAGAAATTAAATAGTTCATAAAAACTCAAATTCGTTACCAAAAATAACATTGAACCAAATTAGAAAGGGTTAAAGATGACTATCACAGGGGTAGATATAACAATAATATATTCAACCATTTATATAATTAAAGAATAGTGCAAATAAATTAATAAATTTCTCTTTATTTCTGTTTGCAAATCACAATTTTCATTAATTATAGTTCCAAAATTATTTATTTCTGTTTGCAAATCACAATATTCATTAATTATAGTTCCAAAATTATGTGGTTAACTTTGAAATCCAAATTATGACACAAACATTAGAACTTGAAACATGAAACCGTTGGTGATGTTTAAGATGTGTCTTGTTATGGCAATGGATGAGGGTATTTCACCCATGAAGGTGACACCTTTTCTGCATCCATTAATGGACACTGAATTTTGAAGGAAGAAGAAGATGCAGACATTGAAATAAACAAATAAAATAAATTAAAATTAAAAAAAAAAAAAAAAAGTCGAAATAAACGAACAAAAATTGAAAGCTTGGAACCAGGTAGACCAGCTGTGTCTGTCGGCGAAAAACCAAGCACACCCATAAGCACCCTCTTCTCTCTCTTCAAACTCTTCAATTCAATTTGTGACAGTTAGAGAGAGAGATAGAGAGAGAGAGAGATAGAGAGAGAGAGAGAGAGAGTGCAGTGAGTGTCTTCAAAGTTTTCAATTCAGTTATGACATAGTTAGAGACAGGTTGTGTGTGAGTGTGTGTTTGTGTTGTACTTTGTTTTTTTCCTTCAACTTGGGAACAAAGGTTGAGACTTTCAATCATCTTCTTTTCAAATTCTATGAAAAAGCATCATGGGTATGCTATTATTGCCCGTTGGTGTTGTTGTCATCATGGGACTAAAGAGGGTCAATGGAATGAGCCTATAGCAGAGTGTAGAGAAAGACGAGAAGAAACGCACACGGTGTTTGGTTTGGGTTGCATACGGTTCTAACCTATTGAGGAAGCAATGTAGAGCAAGTTTATTGCAGCACTGGGTGGAGAAGAACAGTGGCTAGGACTATATGAGGCTTTGGAAATGATTTCATGTGGAAAGTGAGGAATGTTGTGGCGTGCGATTGGTTGCTAGTTATTGGTTTTTGTTGGTTTTGTTCATTTTATTTGTGTTGTTTTGGGGTTTGAGGAATTGAGTGTTGGTGGATCGAGAGCAATGGAGTCTCGGATGGATCAGTATGAGATCATGGAGCAGATCGGTCGAGGAGCATTTGGAGCTGCCATTCTTGTTCACCACAAGGCTGAGAAGAAGAAGTAATAGTCACAACTTTAGCATTTCATTGATGGGGTTATGTCTATTTGTTCTTGAGATATTCGTTGATGGGTATTGGGTAGGTTCATATGACTGAAGCTTCTTTTTATTGGGTTGTAGATATGTGTTGAAAAAAATCAGGCTTGCAAGACAGACTGAACGATGCAGAAGATCTGCTCATCAAGAAGTGAGTTGGGTTTTTGTGTGTGTTTCCCTGCTTGTTGATTTGCTTCATAGTTCATATACCTGGAATCTGCTTTTTTGTTATGGAAGAGATTTGACTGTTGTTGCTTGTCGAGAATTGTAGATGGCTCTTATTGCTCGAATCCAGCATCCTTACATTGTAGAATTTAAGGAGGCATGGGTTGAGAAGGTGAGAGACCCTTTGAGTCATTGTGTGTTCTTAGTCTTAATGTGTTCATAGTCTTAATTTCTTTCAGCTAATTGGTAATAGTTACAGTACTGCACATTCTATTTCTGTTGCAGGGCTGCTATGTCTGCATTGTTACCGGATATTGTGAAGGTGGAGACATGTGAGCATATGATACTACTCATGCTCAATGTCTTAAAGTTTATTATCTCTCCAATTATTTGATAGTTTATGCTTATTTTCTCTTCAAATATGTGACAGGGCTGAATTGATGAAAAAATTAAATGGTGCTTACTTTCCTGAGGAGGTATTCTTGTCCCACAATTGCGTGTGTTTATGCGTGTATTATTTTCCCATGGCTTAATTGAATGTTGTGGAAATTTCTCAGAAACTCTGCAAATGGTTCACTCAATTACTGTTAGCAGTGGAATACCTGCATTCAAATTTTGTTTTGCATCGTGACCTGAAGGTATGCTTATATGAAACAAGCTATTGGTCTATGATTCTTGTTCTTGATTTAAAATGTATTAAGTCTGATTTTGTTGACTCTGCCGACAGTGTTCCAACATCTTTCTTACCAAGGATCAGGATGTTCGCCTAGGTGAGTTAACCTACCATCTTTGATTGTATTGTGTTGATGGATAGTTGATTCCTCATCTGAATTTGTGTGACATATAGGGGATTTTGGCCTTGCTAAGACACTAAAAGCAGATGATTTGGCTTCCTCGGTATGTGTAAAGTGATGTTGATTTCTTCTTTGTCTTCTTTTCATCGATATTATTTGCTTAAAAAGATCTAAGGATTCATGCTAAACATTTTTCTATCAAGTTTCCATAGCACTGATGCATTCTTCTGAGTAACAGCTTAAGAGTTTCTCGTATTTGAATTGTATTTCTTTCTAGGCCTTTTGTGCACACATTATCAATGTTATTTCACATATAGTCATACGTAGTTGTTTTGGACATATCCTAACTTTTTTTTGCTATACCTCTTTTAGAACCAGAGACTTCAGTGTTAGTTGCTCCTGGGTTTTCCTCTATTGGCCAAGCCAAGGACTAGTAAAATCATCTCCATTATGTTTAGTTAAATTTATTTCTATAAAAAGTGGGACAATAATGTATTAATATTTGCTTCATGCAAAGCATATGTTTCCAGTCCCATACCCTTCCATATTTGCCGTTTTCCTTTATAAACTATATTTTGAGATAAAGAAAAGAGTGGAAATAGGAAGCTGAGTGTTATTTGGGAAAATTGAATTATCTTGCTTGCTTGAAATTTGATAGATAAGACCAATATTTATTGCTCTTATTGATGAAAGGACAACATTTTTTTCTAGAATTTGGGCTGATTCAGCCCCAGGATCACGTGGTTGTGAACTTGTTTATTGTTTCTCATCTTTTGTGTGGACAAATTTACATTTTTATGATGTTTTACTTCTAAAGATATAAAATGACATTGCTACCAATTATTTAATCCATATGATTAGCGTTACATTTATATACAAATGCATAGTCACCACATAAGGAATTAATAGCTGCTGTAAATGTTTCTATGCAGGTGGTAGGAACTCCTAATTACATGTGTCCTGAACTGCTTGCTGATATACCGTATGGATTCAAATCTGATATTTGGTCACTAGGTATGTACTTCAAGTATCCAATACTTGCAGATTTGGTTTTACTGGAGCTAAAATGCACTTTCTTGTCCAGGGTGTTGCATATACGAGATGGCTGCTCATCGCCCTGCTTTTAAAGCTTTTGTAAGATTTCTTCTGATTTCTTTAATTCAAATTAGATATAGGTAGGATGTAACTTTAGTGAGGTCATTTAATGCAATAGCCTCTTGTTAGCATAATATTTCATTTCTGTTGTGGGTTACAACAATTGTCTAGTTCCGGAGGTCAAACAGGTCAAGTTAGAGTCGAATCATGTTCAATCTTTAGCAGGGTAATTATTAAGGAGAAGATTATTGCGGATTGCAAAAATTTTTCCTTGATGAAGGTCAGGTAGGTCTAATCACAATCAAATTGTGACTTTTGGGTTATTATATTCTTTTAGTAGAAAAAGTTGGTCTCTAACTATTAGTTATAGATTTTGACTTAGTATTAAGTATTTGATCTAATAATGGTATCATAGTTAAGATCTTAAGAGTTTAATTTTGAATAGCACGGGGAGATTATTGCAAGTAATATTAGATAGCTAGCGGCGGAGGCTAAGTAGGCCAAATCAAGCTACCACCTACCAGATTGCCATTGCGGTCTATACTTTAGTTTTGTTATCCCGGTATATGTGCCAGTGTTCTACATTTAAGCTTGTTTTGTAAACTATTTTTACTGCTGTTTGTTCAGTGGAATATTACTACTCAACATATAGTTTCCCAATATTTTTCTTGAACTTTGTTAACTAGAGTGGCTGGGTGATGTTTGCTTGTCAGAGGAATATGTTTCATGTGATTCTTCATACTAGATATTTATGTTTATGGAGGTAACTCACCATGGTTTATTTCTTGGGTTTTAACAAGGGCATGGTAAATCATGTTTCAGGATATGGCAGGGTTGATAAGCAAGGTAAACCGTTCTTCCATTGGCCCTTTGCCTCCATGTTATTCCCCTTCTTTGTAAGTTTCCTTCTGCTTGTGTTAAGATTAATATTCTTTTGTCACTACCCTTTCTGATGAAATCAGGTCTACAACATATATAGTTTCTACTTTCTAGTATGCACGCATTTGTTGTGCAACTCCAACTTTGTTTTTTCTCACGAGCCATGAATTCCTTTAGTTTTCTATAATCTTGGTTGAATATGAAGTGTAAGTTTGCAGAGCCACTTAAAAGGAAAAAAGAAAAAACACATTGCTAGTGAAATCGTGCATCTTAAGTTGTTTCTACTATGAATATTGAAAGAACCTAATAGATCAATGTTTGAGAAATCTGAAGGATTGCATCGGAATTAGGGAAGTTTAAAGCTAACTTTTAGCAGTTGATGAGAAAGATGATTTGTTTACATACCATTGGAACGTCTTACTTTTCTCTCTGCTAAGCGTCTTAATTTTTGACTATTATTACCTCAGGAAAACACTGATAAAGGGCATGCTAAGGAAAAATCCTGAACATCGGCCAACGGTAAGCCTCTCTTGAGATCAAAAATTTGTTTTCCAATGTAGATATGGTTTACTATCATTGCTTTTCCTAAATATTCTCACTTCATATTTTCACAGGCATCTGAGGTGCTTAAGCACCCTTATTTACAGCCTTATGTGGATCAATACCGTCCAGCTTTCAGTCCTCCATCAACCTGTTCTCCTGAAAAATCAATTTCTAGTGTCAACTATCCTCGAAAAAATATGGCTGAAAGTCAAAACAGTAATAGTTCCAACAGTGATAAAGATAGTTTGATGTCAAATGAGAAAAACATTGCAACAGAAGTACCGAAGTGTGATAACAAAGCCACTGAGATGGATCAAACATCAATTGATGATGATGGTTCAGAGGAAGAAAGTGGCTTTGGTAATGCCAATGGAAATACCAAAACGGCTGAGCAAGAGGTGGTGAAACCATCTCATAATGCACAGCATTCTCATGTTGAATCTAAGCAGCCAAAAACAATTAGAAATATAATGATGGCCTTGAAAGAAGGAAAGGTTAGAGAAGCAACTTCTCCAATGAGAGGCAGTCGTGTAAAGCCTGGTGGTGTATCAGCACAGAAAATAAGTACCGAGACATTGTCTAAATTGCCTAAGCCTACTTTTATTGCTCCTATGGTGAAACCTATCTTAGAGTCACCAACTGTTGCACTTGCACGGGCAACCCCTGACTCTGCAAAAAGAATGCAAGGGTCACATAATTCAAAGCAACAGGTAGTCATCATTTTCTAAATTATCTATGTTCTCAGCTCTTTCTAAAGATTTCCTCATGACACTGAGATTTATTTCTTGTATTTGATTACTTTATGCTGGCAGTTTCTGATGGTAGAAGCCTCACCAAAACTTAAAGCTAGACATGATTTGACTCCGCCACCTGCAGTTGTCAAACAAGTAGATGGAGATGTAGTTCCTCCCAAGCCAAGACAAAGGACTCCCCCAAGCTTACTTAGAAGACCTTCATTTTCGGGAAGAATGAGGCTGGCTGGAATTGATGTTCCAAATGCAGCAAATGATACTGGAAAGCTAGGCACAGATAAAATAGTTCAGGAACATGAGATGAGCCCTTGTCAGCTGGCCAAAGACAATGTACCAAATATTTCGGGACAGGTTACTAGAGAGCCCCAGAAGGTTTTTGAAAGAAGTTCCAAAGGAATGCAAACAGACAGCAGCAATTCTGCTTCATCTTCAGTTTCTATCCGAGGTGAACTTGCTGATGATGCTACAACTTTTATTGACCTGAGAGAACAGATGCTTCCTGTACATGTAAATGTAAGCCAAATTGTAGGTGTGGAATCATGTCCTGAGAGCAGCCCGCCGACAACTTGTGCACATTGTAAGATGGTTGAAAATGTTCCTAAAGATTCCTGTGAGATTGCCATGAATTTTCACAATACTATAAGCAGTGATGAGAAAGTGAATTCCAGTTTAAGTCAAGATCACCATGTTAAAGATTCTAAGGTAACACTTGCTTCAGAAGGTGATCTTCTTAAATCCCAGACAACTATGTCTACTACATCCGGCTGTGATAATGGATCTGTTGATCTCTCTGCTGGAGCCACCGAAGAAATCAAAGATTTTCAAGATATTACCAAGGAAATGCCTTTGGCCAAGTCTAGCAAACGTACACCCCCAGGTTCTGGAGAAAAGTCTGTTCATGTAGAAGTTAGTCCAGAAAGTGAACCTGATCTACTTGTTCAGCCAGCACCAGGATGTAAGTCCCCTGGTGATGACAAATTCACAGTGAGGGAGCGACTGTCACCTGTGGTTGAAACTGTTCCTCTGGTGACCCCTACTAAATTATCAAGCCAGAAAGCTTTGCAAGAGAAAGGAACTGTGCTGCAGAATCCACCAGAAAGGCCTGATACTGGCCATCTTCCTCCAGCCTTTGACGATGTTATCCATGTCATACGCCATAGTAGTTACCGTGTTGGCAGTGATCAGCCAGTAAAGGAATCAGTGGAGATGGGAGTTCAAAATGTAGATGTTGGTAAGTTTATCAATGTTGTGAGGGATGATTTAGAAATGAGGAACATAACGTCACCTTTGACACTCAAATCTTCAAGTTGCTCTGATGTTACAAGCTTGAAATCTGATCAGTTGGAAATGAAAAACTTGAACACTCCTCCCATCCTTAAATCTTCAAGTTTCTCCGATTCTTCCAGCATGAAATCAAGCAATTCTGATCATCCTGGTCTCAAGGAACAAGATGTGAGTAACCCTCCTCCTCTAGTTTCAGAACCTGAATCTACTGAACTCAGTAAAAGTAACACTCCTATGAATGAAGAGAAACTACCAGCAAAGGAAACACTGGATGTGAAATCTTTCAGACAGAGAGCAGAGGCACTTGAAGAGCTCTTGGAGTTGTCTGCAGAGTTGCTGCAGCAAAACAGATTGGAGGAACTTCAAGTTGTTCTGAAGCCCTTTGGGAAAGATAAGGTCTCCCCAAGGGAGACAGCCATATGGTTAGCCAGGAGTCTCAAAGGAATGATGTCTGAGGAAAGTGGGGGACGCTCTTCATAAGGTATCTCAATTAGTGAATTCTTATGTGATAAATTCACTTGTATTTTATCTTTAAAAACTCTTAAGGTTAGTCCATAGCTGTTTAAGTACCTCTTGAATCCATAAGAGAACAAATTGTCTTTGTCCCTTCTTTCATCATTGTAATTCTTTCAGTGCTTTTATGCTATTGTAAATAGTGACCATACAAATTAATAACATCCCTTACCATTGAATAGTATGGAATTTTGTGCCCCCGCGTAGTTGTTACTATGATTAAATGGAACTATGCAAGAAAACAGATAAAAAAAATTACCCTATCAACCACAAACAGAAAGCATACCACAATTAGCAATCAGATAGCAATGTTTTCTGTCAACACTATAATTTTCAACCAAGGTGATAAATACTCTTCATATTATATTCTAGACACAAATAGGAATGTTATTGTAAAAAAACTACGTTAGTTTTCGTGTGGTTCCCTCATTTCCGCGTGGTTTCCTAGGTTCCCTCTTTTCCAAGAAGCATCCTGGAACCTTCCTCATATATTTTTGCAAAAATTGCATAGTAAGACCTCACGCGCTTTGCTACAGTTTAAATACGTACCCTTTTGTGTGTGTTTTCATTCATCGTAGTGTTTTTCTTCTATTTCATGACAATACTAGCTTCTCCTTCGTTAACAACGGCACCAAGCAAAAATTGCACCTACCTACCAGTTAGCATCATGATAAGACAAACCCTTCTTCCAAAATCCAAACCAAACCACTGGGAGTAGATCAATTTATATATATATATATATAGTTGTATCAGTTATCTCGAGTCCAAATCTGGATATCTACAAACTACTTCAAATACGGAAAAAGATATTCGTTGTCCATAGTGATCGTACTTGAACTAAATCAGGTTTAAGTCTTGTAAAGAATATTTCGTCAAGCCAAAAAACATCCAAACCAATGGCTCCGACCAACAGCCACAAGACAAGGTGCGGTGACAACCGTTTTCACCGCAAGATAACACTTTTGTTGGTTACCATCTTTGTTCTTTTGATGGTTACTATCAGCATAGCATGGCTTGTCATGCACCCACATGATCCTGGTTTTGGGGTGACGTCACTTTCTGTGACCAACTTCGCCCTCTCAGAATCCCAGGTACGAGGAAGGTACGAGGTTGGACTAACGATAACAAACCCAAACAAGGTCAAAACCCAAGTGGTGCTTCACAGTTCAGGCTTCTTGCTGCTTCCCGATCAGTGGCACTCGGTGGCTGCAGTTCAACGGCAGCAACAGCAACGCGTGTTCCTGGAGAAGTTGACCAACGAGAGTGTGAAGGTTGACTTTGAAGTGAAGGACGAACACAAGAGGGTGGTGCCTCAGGTTCTCCTTAAGGACTGGAACAAAGGGGTGGTGAACTTCAACGTGGTTTTGAAGGTTACGGTTATATTCGAAGCTGGAATATGGCCGAGCAAGGATAAGAAATTGGATGTTTGTTGTGAGGATCTGGATGTGGAGTTCCACTCTCAAGCAAAAGACACTGGCAAGCTTTTGGGTATTGGGAAGAACTGCTCCACAAAGAATGCTGCAGAAAGAGCATGAATAAAAAGTTGTAAGATCTAACCATGTTATCACTTCGTTAGTTTATCCGATGTGGTACCAAGATAGATTCTTGTTGAATGTCTTGTATTCACTGTTTATATAAATTAAACTAGTGTTAACCAAGATATAGGAGAGAACGGCTTTAAAATTTATAGATCATTTAAAGAAGTACTTATATTTCTCATAAACAAAAGGATGAAGACTTGAACTTGTAACCTGTTATATCATGTCTTGAACTAAGATTACTACTGTTCTTGATACATGTTATGCACTGAAGAAAGTTAACGTCGTGTAAGGTAACATGTTAAAGTATGTTTGTTCTACTGTAAGACCTTATCAGTATGAATTTCAACGCATGTAACTGGAGAAGTAAGAAAAGGGTTACTTTGGTAAAAGTACCTTGGAGAGACCTTCCAACATAACCCAAAAGGGACTCTTACAAGTTGGGACAAAGAAGAACGTGGGACCACAGATCTCATCGGAGGAATAGTGGATATTCTTGTGTCAAATTTTTTAGAACTTTAAATTAAAAATTACTCAAATATTTAGTGGAAAACTTAAAAAATAACTTAAAAAGTGAAATAAATTTATATTTCGTGTTAACTTTTTCGTATAATTAGAAAAAAAAACATTCACGATGCAGAAAAAAGGTCAAATGTATGTTGCTGACAGCGGGAGGGAACTCAATATATATATATATATATATATATATATATATATATATATATATATATATATATATAATATATATAAATAAAAAAAAAAATCATTAAAAAATATAATAAAAAATATAATAATAAATATTAAAAAATTTATATAAAAAAATATATTTATTAAAAATATAAAAAATATATATATATATATATATATATATATATATATA
>Ga0099825_1005107_pt1 | contig 16998 bp, 11 predicted proteins | sample SiratroredBW_FD_76838 | JGI IMG/M metagenome (GOLD analysis project Ga0099825, IMG submission 76838) | Root nodule microbial communities of legume samples collected from California, USA - Siratro red BW | ecosystem: Host-associated > Plants > Roots > Nodule | place: USA: California | collected...
TTATATGAATATATATATATATATATATATATTATTATTTTTTTTTTTAAATTGTCCTATCTCTATGTACACACGAGTGCATAATACGTATTTAAAAAAAAGTATATAATACGTAGTTGATTCAATTTTTATCCTAATTAGAACAATTAATCTTCACTTAGGATGAAACAGGCATAGAAAACAATTCAACATAAATCAAAAACTGGAGTTACAAATAGGAAAAATATTAATTCACAATCCATTCCAACAATTACTGTCTTATCTTGGTACTTAAATCTTGTCAGTAATAAAACATTTTTTAATCAAATAATATTCATATTAATGTATCTAAATTTTGTAGTTTAATAAATAATAAAGCCAAAAATTAGCATACGATAAAATATAAGCAAAAAAGTTTTAGATGATAAATAAGAATGGAAAGTAAGGAAGAAAGGCAAAGGAAAACACATCATTTAGTCACAACCCAAACAGCATGGTATTATACCCTTCATCATTAGTTTTGTTAAATGAAATTAATTAATTGATTAATTAATTAGGAGTTGGTTTGGTTGTCCTTCTGCAGTAGGAGGAGGTGGTATTAGATTGAAGAAGAGAGATAAATAAATAATAAAAAAAATAAAAAAAAATGGAGGGAAAAGAGAGTGGCAGAGAGGGAAGGGAAGAGTGAGGACAGTTGGACGCGGGGCTTAGCTTAGCACGAGAAAAGAGAAGCGAAGAGAAACAAAATAACCCATCAAATTAAAAAAATAAAATAATATTAAAAAAACAGAACAAAGAGTCATAAAAACAGAGAAAATAAATTGAGAAAGTGTGTGCATCTCCATAGCCACAGAAGATACAACAGAGAGAAGAGAAGAGAAGTAGTGAAGGAGAAGAAAAGTGACACTGATAGTGTTGGAGTTGTTGTTGTTGTTGCTTAGCGTTTTCTGCTCCGCTACTCTTCAAACGACGCCTTTTTTGTTTGTTTCTTTCTTCTTCGTTTTCTCTCAACAACCACCACCACTTCCTCTCAATCTCTCTCTTGCTGTTAAATCCACCTTCCTTCTCTCTCTTATCTTCTGCTGTTTGCTGCTGCATCGTTTTCTTTCATTCTAATCCTAACTGTTCAGTCAGACACAAACACATTCACTCACTTTTTTGGCTCTTTCCCATGGAAGCATCGGAGAATTGCTCTGTCAAAGTCGCTCTTCACATTCGTCCTCTCATTGCCGATGAACGACAGCAAGGTTGCATTGAATGTGTTTCCGTCACGCCCGGGAAGCCTCAGGTACTCACTCTCTTCTTCATTCACCTCTTCTTCCTCCTTCTTTTTTCTTTTCTATTTTTTTATTTTCAGCTCTCTGTTTTTTTTTACTATGATAATAATTATTGGGATTATTAGCTTTGTCGTTTTGCGAACAATTCATTAATTAATGGCGTCTTCTTCTTTTTCGGCACCCGGGTTTGCTTGATTATCATTTTGGAAGATTCTTTCTTTCTTTTTATGTAAATAAAATTATTATTATTAATGACTGCATTTATGATTCCTTTCTTGTTTATTTAACATTGAAACTTAATCCTTTTCTAGAAAAAGAAAATAACAGAACTCCAGCTTCAGAGGTTTCTTTCACTTACAATTTGGGGTTGTTTGATTTGATAAATTGTTGTTCGAAAGGATTACTGAGTTTTACTTTTGTACTTTATTATGATTATTATTAGTCGTGGGATAAGTGAGGCATTTTCGTCTTTCATGCTATGAGTAATTTTCACTCAGCTCGTTCTATTCTGTATTGGTTTCTTGTTTTGCATTTTTCGTTGCTTTTCTTTATCTTACTCGCAATGAAATTGATCCATGGGACTGAAAATTTGCCATTATATATATCACTTCAGTTCTGGAAATTTATATAATATTTTTAAGATTTTTTTTCAGTCAATTCACCCAAATTATATTTGGAAATTTCTTTTTTTATTATTAACCTGAGAACATGGAAATAAAATGATTATTTCAGAAAAATAAAACTTGTTCTCCTGTTTGGATCACGGACTTAGATTTTACAGAAACACTCTTTTGCTTCGAGGTACTGTATTAAGTGAACTGAGACGTGCATTCAATGGTGAAAGTTTACTTGCTTTGAGGACTGTGACTATAAACTCGTATTTTTCTGATATTATTTAACTGTTACATGTCGAAAAGGTATGACTGACCCTGATAATCTGCACATTTCTTGTGCTTTTGCGGAGAATCTGATTATGGTATTTCAATGACCAGGTTCAGATTGGATCACATTCCTTTACATTTGATCATGTTTATGGAAATGGTGGATCTCCTTCAGTTGACATGTTTGAGGAATGCGTTGCTCCATTGGTTGATGGTTTATTCCAAGGATACAATGCTACAGTACTTGCCTATGGCCAGGTTAGGTTCACCTTGCATGTCAAGTACTCTTAAAGTTGAGAATGATCATTATGTTCATCTTCTGTATCTGACATATGTATTTGCCACAGACAGGATCTGGGAAAACGTATACCATGGGAACTGGCTATAATGACAATTGTCGGACTGGGTTAATTCCTCAGGTTATGAGTGCCTTATTCAACAAAGTTGAAACACTAAAGCATCAAACAGAATTTCAGTTGCGAGTCTCCTTCATTGAGGTATATCCACTATGCTATGCGGGTTTGTATATGTAGAACGTATGTTAATTTTTTTTTTTTTTAAATCTGAATCCTTATATGGTGGGTTCAAATAACTTGTCAAATTGAGGAGGTTCCACGTGAAATGCTTTTCCACACGGCAGTTTATTATGAAGCAGTGATCCAAACTTACCATTGGCTGGCTGTGCCTCTGCATTGCTTTTCATAGAAATAGGAAATGTTTCCGTGAATTCTTATTCTTGTCAAGTTCTTAATTATGGATTTGAAATTGAAGATTTTAAAGGAAGAGGTCAAGGACCTGTTGGATACGGTATCTTTGGGCAAATCAGACACCTCAAATTCTAATGGCCATTCTGGAAAAATAACTGTTCCTGGGAAGCCATCAATACAAATTCGTGAAACAGCAAATGGAATAATAACACTGGCAGGAATAACTGAAATGGCTGTAAGTACGTTACGCGAGATGTCTGCATACTTGGAGCAGGGTTCTTTAAGTAGGGCGACGGGAAGTACAAATATGAACAACCAGTCCAGGTAAATGAGTTCTCAATCTTCCTTGTCCGCCTAATAAATAAATGATACTTGATGCTCTCATTTTGTGGTCGGATGCTTTGAAAAATTGAAGCAGTTTCCTTACACTGCAGATACTGGCCCGGTGATATTTTAATGTTTGATGTGTAATATTACATTCTTTCATCGTAAACCTTTTCAAGCCAGCAGCACTGGCACATGCTACCTTTGGTCCTTTTTATAAGAACCTTTTTGGGCTGTTTTCCTCTTGTTCTTTTAATAAACCCCCTCCAAATTGGATGCTACATTTTTTTTTTTAAAATATCCTTATTACTTAACAGATTTTCTTGTCAATGATAACAGTAAATGTGGTAAATTTATTACTTCAACTCTCTGGCAAGAGGATAAAGGAAGATCACTAACAAGAACATAAGCAGAGATACAGCCATTAATTAGGTGGAAAAAGATAAAGGTTGATTGTTAATGCCACTATATAAGTTAACTTATTTACATAGGTCCCGTGAAGTGGTTAATGGGGTCCTATATATTGGGCCAGAGGTGGTAGTAAATAAGCAATTGCTTTAACTCCAAATTCCAAATTGTGTTAATTGTATGAGGAAGGTGAGTTTTGAATGAAAAACCATCCTTTATTGTAAAATCAGATGATGTTTTCTATGTGGAATTATCTCAGTGGGAGAGCAAAGTAATTAAAGACCAACCTCTAAAAGATAGTTTGCTTTTCTTTTGTATTTCATATTTATTGATTGTCGATAATATGGTTTGGATTGCTTTTCTTTGTCTTTTCCCTAATAGAAGTAAGTTTTAAATTTCTATTTTAATTTCCACTGGATTCTAAACCCACTCAACAGATTTGAGTGATGGAAAAAGTGTTATTTATATGATTTCCATTACATTTGATCTTTCTAATCTAATAACTTCTTGTACCTCTATTGCTTGTACTAGTCGGTCACATGCCATTTTCACAATTACATTAGAACAAATGCACAAACTCCATTCGGTTTCTACCACCAATGACTCTTCAGATGAGGATATGGGTGAAGAATACCTTTCAGCAAAGCTCCATTTGGTAGATCTAGCTGGATCTGAACGAGCTAAAAGAACAGGTTCTGATGGTCTTCGTTTGAAAGAAGGTTAGCAATACAGCATTGACCTGAATACCTTCTATATCTGTGTCAGAGATAGTGTTCCAATAATTGAAAATGATAATGACAAGGATTTAATGACTATTTTTCAATAGGCATACACATCAACAAAGGTCTTCTTGCTCTTGGTAATGTCATAAGTGCGCTGGGTGATGAGAAAAAGCGAAAGGAAGGTGTGCATGTTCCCTATCGAGATAGCAAACTCACTCGACTCTTACAGGTTAGAGATATTTTGTTCTTTGACATAAGCACACACGTACACACACCATCAATGTATGGCTTAAACATCAAGATTTGTTCCTTTCACAATTAACCACTCCTCTCATGTTATGTGATATGACCCCTATTTATCTATCATTGATTCATTATGTTGTTTCCATTGGGATATCTTTTAGAACTGGCCATACTTGTTAATTGTCTCTTGTTTTTGCCTTTCTGAGATCATATTTGCCATACCTTTCTTTTTTTGGTGGTATGGTGCAATGCCATGAAGATTCCTTGCAATGGATTATGTATCTTAACATATATACTTTAAATTTTTCAAAATTTAGCCAGAGCTTTAAGGAATCTATCTTCTGTATAAATATTTCTGGACTCCAACTTATATGTGACATTCGAGCTTTCAAGGAACTGACTACTGCTTACAAAATTCAAAGTATTTGGTGTACCAAATAACTAAATTTTGGTGTTGACATTCTTTTGAGTTTACCCTTTCCATTTAAGACAAGAACTGATAATTCTTAGTTTCTTAATGTCAGTTTCTATTAAAGTTTTTGATCCAAAGTCACTGGTCCTTGTTGCAGGATTCACTTGGTGGAAACAGCAAAACTGTTATGATAGGTAATACTGCTGAAAGTTGATTCATGGCTCCAAATATTCACGTGTTTAAGCATGTTCCTGCTTTCCTTTTGTTCAATCCACTTAAACTAGGAAATATCCTCTCCTTCAGTTAATTTTGTTTTAGTAAGCCAGCTAATTGTAGTAGAAATTTTATTTTATTAATGTACGAGCCAGTTAACTAATTTCAAGTTCTTTAGTAACATTTGTTTACTTCTTGGTTCATGAAGACATTTTTTTTCTTTATTTTTGGGTATCTTCCTATCATATACCACAAAATCAGATGGACTGTATTTTCATCTCTCTTGTTATATTTTAAGAAAACTTAATGATGCCTTTTTTTACATGCCATATATACATAATTCATTATGCAGTTTGACGGAAAAGATTCTGATGCCATTTCTGCCACTTTCATTGCTATTCAGATAAAAGCATATGCTGGCTTTGTACTCTACAAGATGAATTGAAGATATTTCATTCTTCTTTTAGACATATTGATTAGATATTTTAATGTGTATATCTAATACATTACTGTATAGATAAATTAATGATAAAGTTTCTCTAATCAAAGTAAAATTTTACATGCTTTTCAATCCTAAAATGGTTCCCTTTTCCCAGCTTGCATAAGTCCTGCTGATGTCAATGCCGAGGAAACTCTCAACACTCTCAAGTATGCAAACCGTGCTCGCAATATTCAAAATAAGCCTGTTGTAAGTTTCCAAAATTCTTTGTTACTTTAAGTTCTTCTGTTCTTTGCCTCAGGAAGATAAGAAAATTCATTCTGGTCAAGTTTCATTTCATATGCATAATCTATATTGTTAATTTTACAGGTTAATCGAGATCTAATATCCAATGAGATGCAGCAAATGCGCCAGCAGTTGAAGTACTTGCAGGCTGAACTCTGTTCTCGGGGAGCATCTCCTACTGAAGAAGTGCGGGTATTTATCATAACTGAAACTCGCACTTTAAGTCATGAGTTTTTTTTGGTTTCATGTATATCTTGCTGCTCGTGTACAGGTTCTTAAGGAAAGGATTGCTTGGCTTGAGGCAACTAATGAACACCTTTACAGAGAACTTCATGAATATCGCAGTAGATGTGCCTTTGTAGAGAGATGTGAAATCGATGAACCCGCAGTATGTGAATCGGAAAATCTTTAAAATTTAAATGCGTGTTGCTTCTTTTTATGTTGATTAAACTATTTCACAATTAATTAACCTTTTCTTTATTTCTCAGGATGGAAACATTTATCTCATGAAAGGTGATGGGCTTGAGAGTCGCTTTCAGAGCTTAGATTCGTCTGACCATCCCATGGTTGGAAGTATATCTGGTAGACACTAATTAAGCTTTTTTTTTAGTAAAAAACCTTTTTTTTTAATTTAAGAATATCTACATATAGGAATTTGAAAACCGGTAGATGGGAAGAGGGAATAAATAGCTCGTTCTCCTGCTCCATTAGGAAAAGTATGTTTTTTATTTCCAGTTCCTGCTTCTAGTACATAGTGATTTACACATTTATGGAAGTTTAGCATTCGACATACACTCGGGAGTCTTGGGGGTGAATGATACGGGATTAAGCATTGGCTCTATTCTTGGTTGCTATATTATGTGTTTTAAGACGTTAAGTTTTTCCCCACTATGTTTGGACTTGTTTAGTGAAGCTTTTATACGTTTGGTTCAGTCTTCAACATTTGGACACTCCTTTTCTTTCCCCATTTTGCAGGTGATGATTCAAGGGAAACTGATGAAGCAGAAAAAGAGTTGGAGCATGTGCTATTACAAAATACCATGGATAAAGAGATGAATGAGTTGAATAAGCGGTTGGAGCAGAAAGAGGTTTCATTTTTATAGTTTGTTTTGAGATTGTATATACAAGTGATAATAAATGTCTGCTTTCAAATTTATCTTTTAATCTAATTATGCTCAAGTCAGAATTCATTTTTTATTAAACGTCAAATTTAATGAGTTTCAAACTTGTGAATCTATGCATAATATAAATATATCACTCAAGCAATTTTCTGGCTCCTATCTAGCTGTTACGAAGTCAGCACAATATATTTCAAAGTATTAGCCAAGTCAGCACCTTTCAAAAAGCAAACCAGGAAGGTTATTGGAATGTGCTAGTTGTTTATTTAATTGATTCATGTCCTACTATCACGACGTCACAAAGAGAATACATCAGTAAATGAGTCTTGAACTTTTTGATTTTCCTTATGTGGGTGAACAATAGGCTTTTTTCATCATATCATTCTCTATTATGTTCAAACATAGTCATGGATTTTCAACTGTGTTTCTCAATCTATCGCCCTTTTCTCCTTGCAGTCTGAGATGAAGCTCTTTGGAGTTGATACTGAGGCACTCAAACAGCACTTCGGGAAAAAAATTATGGAACTTGAGGAGGAGAAAAGAAAAGTGCAGGTTGAACTGGACTTATTTAATTTTAAATATTTATGAAGTGCAGCATTAGAAGTCTATTTTTATCCCAGTGATGGATTTTGGATTAACAATGACAGGAAGAGAGGGACAGATTATGGCATGAGGTAGAGAATCTTGCTACTAATTCAGATGGGCTAGCACACAAAACCCAAGATGTTCGTGGCCAAAAGTTGAAAGCATTGGAAGCACAGGTGATTTTTTACTTGCCTTAAATGTTATTCTCGAGTCATAAGGTTGTCATTCTTGACCAAGACTTTTTTTCATTCATTTTTCTTTTCAATATTGAAATATCAGATTTTAGACCTCAAGAAGAAACAAGAAAGCCAGGTGCAACTATTAAAGCAAAAAGAGAAGAGTGAAGAAGCTGCAAAACGACTGCAGGCTGAGATACAGTATATCAAGGCTCAGAAGGCCAGTTTCAATTTTTTGTTGAGCGGATGAATTATCAAGTGATCTTTTTTCATATTTGACAATTGTATTAGCATGTGTTGCAGGTTCAGTTGCAGCATAAAATGAAACAAGAGGCTGAACAATTTCGACAATGGAAGGCTTCTCGTGAGAAGGAGCTGCTCCAGGTTGTTTGCTTAATTTTATAAAGATGTCCGATGTCATCAATATGTTTTATGGTTTAAAAAATGCAGAGGTGTTTTAATGTGCCTTACTATGATTAATTTGAGACCCTATTAAGCACACATTTTAATATCTGTGTTTTGTCTCAAGGCATATGGCATGCCAGAATTTTGTTAAATGTTGCAATTGTCTTGTGCTTATTAATCTGTCCCATCAAATTATGGCATTTGATGACTAATGTAGATATAGAACTATTTTAGTTTTCATACTGGTTTTAAAATTTTGATATTTGTTCATGACATGGTATTAGAGTATCTATGACCAAATGGTCAGTAGTTTGATCCCTGTCGTCCCCATTCTTTTAAATAATATAACTGAATGTCTGGACAATTGTAGGTGGATCTTTGTTGTGAGGGGACATGGTAGTTATAGAACATTAAAACCATTTGTAAGCCTTCACTGGATGACTTAAGCTTTTGGGAGAGTTGGTCTTTGATAACTGCATTTTTATTTTAGATGAAATGGCAAAAAAATAGTTACTAATTCTGTAGGGCACTATGCTTCTGTTTCTTATCAAGCATGTTTATTGAGGTTAATATTCGTTTTGTTCTAGAATTTATTATTTTCTAATGTTTTATATATTAGTTATTGAAATACTTCGTCAAGGAAACTGTCTTATTATTTTGTTTTAAGTAAATTACAGACATCTCTCCTATCTTTTTTTCCGGATTTTATTTGACACCCTTCCTTTTAAGAAATCTACATGTTTTAATAACATTGCATTGACATTACTTTTACATTATACTAACCCTCTTAATCGTTTGAAAGTAGTGGAAGAGGATTACATCGTTGATCCGTTGCCTGAAAATCTTACCATGTCCCAAATCAAAATGCAAAAGGAAAAAAGGACAAAGAAGGCAAATGTGATGTCATGTTTGTTTGATAGTGTTTCACAAACGATCCTCACCTGAATTATGACCCTAAAGTCACCCAAAGAAAGTTGGGATTATTTGAAAGGAGAGTACGAAGAAAACAAGAGGATTCGAGGCATGAAAGTGTTAAATTTGATAAGGGAATTTGAGCTGAAAAGGATAAAAGAGTTTTAGACAATTATGGAATACGTAAACAAATTATTGGGTATTTGCTAACAAGATGAAATTATTAGGTAAGGAGTTTCTTGATTTTAGACTAGTTGAGAAAATTCTGGTAATGGTGTTGGAGAGATGATACAAAACATCTATTACTTGTTAGAAAAATTCAAAGGATCCATCTAAATTTACTTTTGAGAGGAGTGATAATGTCTTGCAAGTACAAGAGTAATGAAGATTAATGAGAAGATCGTGTTGTTGAAAGTATTTTACTTCAATCTGTCGAAAGTGCTCTTGAAGTCAACAACTACAAAATGAGCAAATACAACCAAAACAACAATAGTGATTTTCTGTCTGGTCCCTATTGCAAGAAAAATAATCATCATTGTGTTAGTAGAGGCCAAATGTAAAATGTCACAAATGTGCTCAATTGGTACATGTAGAAAAGATATGTATCCAAACTTTCCCAAGAAACTCTCAAGATTCTAGGGGAAAAATTATAAATGGAACTACTTCTTGTAACATCATGTCTTACAACCAACAAATCTATAAATGTTTGGTTTACTGATAGCGGTTGTACAAACCACATGACTCATAATCGAGAACTTTTCAAAGAGCTCAACAAATCTAATATTTCTAGAGTAAAAAATGGGAATGGAGAACAACTTGCTTTGAAATGTATAGAGACAATTGCAATTAAAATTCATTCAAAACAAATTAATATTTGAAGTATTTAATCAAAATTTGTTAAGTGTAGCCCAAGTCTTTTGAAAACAAAATTTTTGTGATTAAAGATACAAACAACCTAGAAGTATTCAAAAGTACATATGAAAGACAAAAGTTTTGCTACAAATGAAGAACATAAGAAAGATCAAAATCAAAAAGAAGATGGATGTCTCTTGAAGAAGTTTGATGTCTAAAAGGAGAAAGTAGATAAAACACCACAATTCTAACATCCACCAAAGGTCCAAAGTTACTACCATTAAATCCATAACAGACAAAAGAGATGAGATTAATAAAACAAAAAATACAATGAAGAATAACAAATTGAATAAAGATGTGAAATTTGAAATTTGAATAAACAGATATTAAGGCAAGGAGAAATGTTGAGAATATTTGCTCAATATCTTTTATTTAAATTAGCTTTTAGGAAATCTTTCAGTTCCTTAGAAATATGTTTTACATAAAGATAAAAATATATTTAATATTATTATTTAGATTTAAGGATATTGTTAATATTTGATATTTTATTACATTTTTACTCTATATATAGTGTTCATGAATAAAATAAATCATAAGCTCCTCTATATAATATCTCTTATTTTCCCAAAACCCAAAAATCCAATATCTACTAGCTTCATCATGGTACTTTATTTCACACTTTAATTCTTTTATTTGTTATTGATCTTTAGAAAATTTTGTCCATATGCGTTGGTTTTGTCCTCTATAAGTTAATCATACTGTGGTTGTACTTGAAACTTTTCGTGCTTGTGTCATATGCTTGTAACTTTAATCTTGTTTTTATTTCAAGCAGTTGAAAAAGGAGGGAAGAAAGAATGAATACGAAAGACATAAACTTGAGGCTCTAAACCATCGCCAAAAAATGGTAAGTCAAAGATCTAAAATTATATGGAAAATTGCCTTGTGATTGTTATGTAATGAGAATGAAGTGAATTGATGGTTAATTATTATTTGCAGGTTCTTCAAAGGAAGACAGAGGAAGCAACAATAGCTACAAAAAGGCTAAAAGAATTGTTGGAAGCCCGTAAATCTTCTCCTCGTGACAACTCTGGTAGAACTAAACTTCGAAGTACTTTCTTTTTACTGTGTGTGTGTATATTATAGTTTCCTAACTATTTTTCTGTCTCTTTCAGTTTATTCGAATGGACATCTACATCCCGGGATGGTAATAACCTATACTTAGCTTATATACAGTATTAAGTAATTTGTCGGCTTTAGAGTCAAGCAGGACTTGCGATAAATACACTCAAATTGGTATACTTATCCTTGAACCAACTATAAGTGAAACTTTGTCATCCTTGTGAATCCTTTGATAAATTGATGATCTTTGTATTAGTTATAAATCAGGGCAACAAACAAGTTTATTTAAAGTGTATTTAATGAAATTTTGCTGTTGAATTCTTTACTCCCATAATAAAATTTGTATGCTTTTAGAGTTCCTTACCATACCCTTCAAATCGACTTTTCTGCTATTTACAATTTCAAATAAATTTGTTTTGGACAATTTTAACCTGATTTGTATGTCCAGGTCAATGAAAAATCTCTCCAAAAGTGGCTTGATCAGGAGGTGGAGGTCATGGTTCATGTGCATGAAGTTCGTGCTGAATTTGACAAACAAAATCAAGTGTGAGTGATCACGATTTTTCCGGCTGTTTCCTTTCCAGTCCAATATGTCACACTCGCAAACTCACTTTATTGACTGTTGATGGAATTTTTTTAGCCAAGCTGCACTGGAAGAAGAGTTGGCTTTACTAAAGCAGGATCAGTTTTCAGATGGGCAGAGTATTCCCACAGGAAAGAGCAGATATTTGAGGTTGACTTTATTTTCATACTTCAGTAAATGCATGGTGTCTTTCTGGTGCTATTGTGGAGCAATAGCTGTGACTCATGTCTTTCTCTTGTTTTCTCATTTGTTTGTCAGGCTGTTATCCATGTCGCCAGATGCAAAAGTTGAGAGAATAGCTTCCCTTGAGAACATGCTGTGCATGTCTTCAGTTGCTTTGAAAGCCATGGCTTCACAACTTACTGAGGCTGAAGAAAGGGAACGCACGTTAAACAACCGTGGTCGTTGGAACCAGCTACGCTCAATGGGAGATGCAAAGAATGTGCTTCAGTATTTGTTCAATGCTACTGCAGAAGCAAGGTGTGTATGGAATATTCTGAGGAACTAATTTAGCTTTTCTAGCTTTTTATTTATATCTGTTGACTGGGGTGTAGAGAGTTATCAATTTCTAGCTTGAACTTTTCTCTGAATTCCAAGGGAAAAATATAAATCTTCAGCAAATGACCAGAAAATCTAAGCAGTTTGTCAGATGCTTTTGTTACCAGATATGATTATTTCCTTTCTACTGAGATTATCCACTTTCTGAATTGGACATTAGCTCTATTGTTTACCTGGGTATTTTTTTGGTTGGCAAAATTAAATGCCAATTTCTTTTACACCTTGTTTCCTATATTCTAAGTAAACGGTAGCTAGCATCATCTTTAACAGGTGTCAATTGTTGGAAAAGAATACGGAACTTAAGGATTTGAAAGAGCAACTAAATGAGCTTGTAGCACTATTACAACAAAGTGAAGCACAAAGAAAAGAACTCGCAAAGGAGGAAAAAATAAGGGAACAAGCTGTTGCCATCACATTGAATACACCGGCATTGGTGAGCATTTACTCATTCTATCTGCAATAAACATGAGTTTGTGTAGTAAAATGTTTCTGCTCCAACATTAGACAGCTACAGGTTGTCGGTAACAAGCATTTGAAATAGTTTTATGTAGGATATTCTACTTCTAATGGAGCAGATGATTTTGAGTGACTGTCTAGAACTTCATAACCTTTATTTTATCAGATGTCAAAACATGTATATCTATTGTAGCTTCTTGATCACGCAAGACATCTTTCTAATTTAACCTTTCATTCATTTATATTTATATCAAGTTTCTGACTGATATTATCAGGAAAATTCACGGTCCTTAAAACACCTTGCTGATGAAATGAGTGGTCCGTTGTCTCCAATGTCACTTCCTGCACCAAAGCAACTCAAATTCACTCCTGGAGTAGTTAATTGGTCTGTCACGGAGTCGGCTTCATTTTTAGACGAAGCACGAAAGGTATCCCTGCTCCATTCTGTTTTTCTGATGACGATGATAATGTTTTTTTTTTTTTTTAAATTAATTGTAATTGTTTTATATTCAGATGATACCCATTGGAGAGTTGTCAACAAAGAGGCTAGCTGCCATGGGACAAGCCGGAAAACTTTGGAAGTGGAAGAGAAGTCATCATCAATGGCTGCTACAGTTTAAGTGGAAGTGGCAGAAGCCCTGGAAACTCTCAGAATGGATCAAACACAGTGATGAGACGATTATGAGGTCAAGGCCTCGAGCACAAGCTTTAATTAATGCGATGTGATCTTGAGCTCATAGTAAGGGACATTTATGATTCTGAATATCGAACCCTGGTGTATTTCAACACCGCTTGACAAGAGGATAGTTGATTGCAGGTAATTTTTACCCTGTTTCTTCACATGCTACTTTTAACACCCAAGACTTTGCTAAATGTATTTTGTAATCTTTTACGTACTACCTAAGAAAATAAAATAAAATAAAATGAGTTAATATTTCCTAATGTACCTCAATAAAATGAGTTTCATCCTTTAATTTCTCCGTCAGGAATTAAATGTTTTCATTGAAAAGTTCTCTTGAACTAAAAGCAAATTCTGATTGGGTCTATAATTTGTTCACAGCTCTTGTGGAAATCGACTGTCCTTAATTTTCTAGGAAGTTGTGTATGATTTATTTACATTGCTGGCTTATGCCATTTCTCCGTAAGTATTTTACTTATTTCTCGTGTATCATATCGCTTGATATGATGGGGTTCAGAATATGTGGACACTGAATAGAATCAGTGTAATACCAAAAGTATAATTAACGTCCATGATTTTTGAATGTTACATGTAATTATTTAGCTTCCTATAATTGAAACTCGGATTGTGTTCATGCGCTGGAATTATTCTCATAAATTTGCAGCATGCATGCAGGTATGATGTAAATTGGACGAGGCTCCTGGAATTTGTCTTTCAGGGTCTTTTTTGCTGAGATACAGTTTAGTTGGTGGAGAAAGTTGTCATAATTCTGTGTAGATTGTAAGTTGTAACAACAGATGGTAGGCATAGATAGACATGGCAACATCAGAGGAAGGATTTTATGGTATATAAGTTGGTTGGGTAACTTGCACACGTGCATAGGTGTTTGGATATGTAGCTTGTGAAGTTGCCTCATGTTAGTTCTGTAGTTTTTTATTTTGACAAATTTTGTGAATTGTGATCAATACAGCGTGAAAGTCTGTTTTTTCTTGTACAGATGTATATATCCACAAACTGCTTGTGTTTTTCTATGTCAGTTAATTGTCTTTATACTTGATGCATTTTCAATTCATTGAGATTGAGATCCACAATTTTGTCTCTGGAAACGACAAATGCCTCAGCTAACGGACATTACAAAGTTCGAGTTAATATACATCATTAAATATAAATATTCCTGTATTTAGTGGCTTATGTCTTCACGTATATTACAAGGGTAACATGAAGAAGATAGTGAAAAGTGGAGGAAAAACAGAGAAAGCATACAACCAATGCGACTTTTTTTTTTCACGGTTTCTCTATATATATATATATATATATATTCTTTTATTGGAGACCCAAGGAGAGATTATTTTAGTTTCTTTCCAATATATCTCGTCATGGTGTTTAGAGTGAAAATGAGACTTCTGTTTTTTTCTTACTCATTGTTTATTGGTGTAATTCTTTTTGGAGATCGTGTTTTATTTCGATTTCCAGCTTCTTTCTTTATCACTTCCACCGTCATCGTTGTCCCTGTATTAAGGTTCACTGGTTGTTGCGTATGATAGCGTGTCCGACATCTTTTTCAGTCACGATCATAGATGTCGGTTCCTCTCTGTTGTCTTCTTTCTTGATTTAGTCTTGCTTTTATGATCGAAGCCCGATTGACGTTCTCATAATTTTGGGCATGTTTTTCTCTCTCTAGTGCGCAATGACTTCTCCTAGTGATGCTCGGTCTGATTCTTCCACTTTTACTAATTACTAATGTTCTTGACAAGTTAGACAAAACTAATTTATACTTGGGCATCTAATATGAAACTTTGGCTTAAGACCAAAAGTATGTTGATAATCTTACACAAACAACATCCACAAATGACAAAGAACGCTCTTGTTGGTCTCAAATTGATGCTTAACTCTGCAACAGTCTCAAGTTGACTATCATTCCTTCCCTCTTACAAATATTTCGCACCCATGAGACCTGTTTTGGAGTCTGGGAACAAGCTCGACAATTGTACACAAATGACATATGTTTATCAAAATATCTCTGGTATTATCACTCCCAAAAAGTCTTGATGGTTCCATGGTTGACTATTTGGACAAAGTTCATTGTCTGCTTCATGACTTTAATTAATTGTTGCCTCCCACTTCCACTTATGCTCAAGAATTAGAACAACGTCAAACTTTTTTTTTATGTTGATGACTTTATATGGACTTGTAGAAGAGTATTCGGTTGTTTGTGATCATAACTTAGGATTTTCGAATGTGCTTCCTTTGAACTTTGTTTGGTCCACCCTGTTGCATGTGTCATGCAAGTCATCCACTAAAATACCTTATTTTATCTTCACTAATGACTCTTCAACATTGATATCTCAGTGAGATGATTGTAAACACTTTTACAAATTTGGCAAGAGTCATCCCAAATGTCACCATTACTATAGATTAGGTTATATGATTCACAGGTGTTATGTATTGCATGATCGTCCTACTCGATCCGTTGTTATTGCCCAGACAGTACCGTCTCTATCCCATACTTTGGGCCTCATTTCATCTAATACTTGTGGTTCACTTTCGATCATTCATGAGTTTATGAAATGGTATGAGGAACGCTAAACATATGTTTTCCCTCATTTGCTAGTCTCACTCAGTCCACCTGTATCAGTCCTTGGGTCCTCGACTCTAGAGCTACTAATTACATCTATGGTATAAGTTTCTTTTCTCTTCCCTTTCCAGTTTTAGTTTTTTAGCTTCTTGGGCCTCCTCTTATGGTATTGGTATTGTTTATATTTTGTCTTCTATTTCCAATTGATAATGTTATTTATGTCTCTAGATCTTAATTTAATTTATTATCCATTATTTGTATCACTCATTTTTTTGAATATGTCATCTCTTTTAATAAAGATTTTGTTTTCTTATAGGATGGGAGTTTGGGACAAATGATTGACGTTGAATATGAGTCTTATATAAGGATAATAAATGGACTCGTCCCATCGTGTATTGTCTGAACTCATCTTGATTTTGACGAGAAATTCCTAAGTTATAGGTATGGATATGGTAATTCCCAATTTTTACCTAATTAGCATATTTTTAGTTTTTATTCTCCTCAATAGCACTTTTTATTTTTTTATTTTCCTCAATAGCACTTTTTATTCTTTAATTCCTGAAATAACACTCTTTTATTTTTTTATTCTTTAATTAATGTATAATCAGTATATTAATTATGATTATTATTTATTATTATTATTACGATTTTGTGATTGTATTTTATTATAATAATTTACTGGTTGTATTTTTGTATTAAAAAAATGATATTGGAAGAAAAAGTTATAATAAATTATAAAATTGTTATTTGAATTAAAATTTGTATTTTTCATTTGTTAAAAATATATAAATAATTAATAGTAACAATAAAATAAATTTGTTAAATTATTTTTGCAAATAAATATTAATTAAATGGTTTAAAAATTTTAAATAAAGTTTAATTTATTTATGACTTGCTTTTAAATATTATGTTTATTACTTAAAAATTGTTAATTATTGAAATGATGGAATACACATTGAACATAAAGAGGAAAATAAATGACAATCACATATTCACTAAATAGTTTAGTTAATGGTATAGGAAATATTTTGTGTGAAATGAAACATAAATTTTATGTTTATCAAAACTCAAATTTTATCTTTATCCAAAA